>Ga0233425_10001529_pt1 | contig 51461 bp, 52 predicted proteins | sample Watercolumn_Towu_2_FD_181712 | JGI IMG/M metagenome (GOLD analysis project Ga0233425, IMG submission 181712) | Freshwater microbial communities from Lake Towuti, South Sulawesi, Indonesia - Watercolumn_Towuti2014_140_MG | ecosystem: Environmental > Aquatic > Freshwater > Lake | place...
GCGGCGGTACGTCCGTCGGCTATGGCCTGAATGACCGTTTGAGGCCCTCGGAATAAGTCACCACCGACAAACAGATCCGGAATAGATGTTTGTAGGGTTTCGGGGTCGGCCTCGGGGGTCTTCCATTTGGAGAGGACCAGATCCTTCAGATCGGGGTCATCTTCGAGAAAGGTCAAATCGGAATATTGTCCGATGGAAATGACCGCCAGGTCGGCCTCGAGAATCGTTTCCGAACCCGGAATCGGGACCGGTCGGGCTCGGCCGCCGGCATCGGGTTCTTTCAATTCGTTGCGGATAAATTCCAGGGCCTTGAACCGCCCGTTCTCTTCGATGATCCGGGTCGGGGATACCAGTAGTTCCAACTTGACCCCTTCCAGTTCCGTGGCCGAGACCTCTTCGTGGTGGGCAGTCATCTCTTTTCTGGACCGTCTATAGAGCATGGTCACCTGTTCGGCCCCCATACGCAGGGCCGTGCGGGCCGCATCCATACCGGTGTTCCCGTTGCCGATGATCAGGACCTTTTTCCCCACATCCACCGGAATCCCCATAGAGGTGCGGATCAATAACTCCAAGGCGTGGATAACTCCCGGAAGGTCTTCTCCATCCAGACCTAAGCGAGTGGATTTCCAGGTCCCGATGCCCAGGAAGATGGCCTGGAACCCTTCGGCCCGCAGATCGGCCAGCTTGAAATCCTTGCCGTAGACCTGATTGGCCCGGACCTCCACCCCCAGGTCCAGGATCCCCTGGACTTCTTTTTTGAGGATGGCCTTGGGTAACCGGTATTCCGGAATGGCGTAGCGCAGCATCCCCCCTAATTCAGGCTTGGCATCCAGGATGGTCACCTGATGCCCTTTTTGCCTTAGATAATAGGCAGCCGAAAGACCTCCTGGACCGCCTCCGATAATGGCCACCTTGTACCCCGAGTCCGCCGGGATATGGGGCCGGTAATTAATCCCCTGGAGGATATCATAATCGGCTACAAAGCGTTTCAAAGGATTAATGGCGATTGGCTGATCCACCCGGTTTCTTCGACAGGCGTCTTCACAAAAATGCGGGCAGACCCGGCCGATGGAAAGGGGAAGCGGATTTTTGTCTTTAATCAGTTTAAGGGCTTCCTCAAATTCTCCCTGACTGATCAGAGCGACGTATCCCTGAATATCAATACCGGCCGGACAGGCCAGGTGACAAGGGGCCAGGCAGTCACCGTAATGCTGCTCCAGAAGGAGTTTCAATATATTTTGTCGGGCCTCCAACACTTCCGGCGTATCGGTCTGAACGACCATCCCTTCTTTTACCGCTGCGGCGCAGGAAGCGACCAACTTCTCCTCACCTTCCACTTGAACCACACAGATCCGGCAGGCTTCCTCCGGTTTTAATAGGGGATGAAAACATAAAGTGGGAATGAAAATACCTTCTTGGGCAGCGGCCTGTAAAATGGTCTTGCCGGATTCCGTTTGAACAGATCGGCCGTTAATCGTTAGGGATACTTTAGCCATTGTTCGCTCCTCACAATGAAATAAATATTATTGACCCGATTGGTCTTCTAAAGAACCTGAGTGGAGACACCGCCTCCTTATAGTATGAAAAAAAAGGAGAGTCAATGGGTTTTGAAGGGTTTAAAGGAAAAAATCTTTTTTTTTATCTCCCCTTTCTTTCTTCTCCGGAGCAAGAAAGGCATAGCTAAGTGAAACGAGGGGCACAAAACAGACAACTTATTAATATAACTTAAATTATTATCAACTAAGTCCATACCCGGAGAGAGTCCCGTCAGTATTGAAAAAAAAGTAAAGGCCCAAAAACTTCTGGACAAGACCAGTGAATCCGTATATTTATAAGCCAAAAATGGTTTACTCCCGGCCTCTTTCTTGGGAGCTGAAATGAGATAAGATAAAGATATTTTAAAAAAATACTAATTAGACGTGCTTGCCGGGAGAGCACCCCTTTTGAGGGCCATTTTTTCCCCGATTTATACCGCTTGGGATCCCTGGAGATAGGTTTCATAACGTTTTTTTTCAAAAATTATTTTTTCCAAAGGAGGCAGCAATGAAAAAGAGATTATGGTTTGCAGGCATCTTTCTGGGATTATTTTTATTGATAACCGGTCCGTTTCAGCAGGGCTTTGGAGCTGAGCCTATTGTCATCGGTGTACCCACTTTTTTAACCCACGTGGATGGCAAAGAATCGCTGAACACCCTTATGATGGCTGTGGATGAGATCAACGCTAAGGGAGGAGTAAAGGTAGGGGCCGAAAAAAAACTTTTTAAGGTTGAAGCCCTCGATATCCGTGATGGGGCGCCAGGTGTACCTGTACCCGAAGCCCTTTTGGGCATAGAAAAGATTATCTTGGAGAAAAAACCTGCGGCCCTTCTGGTGGGCCCCTTCCGTTCGGAGGCCTTAATGGCTTCCATGGATCTGATCGCCAAATACAAAGTCCCCATGATCGGGTCCATTGCCATGATTCCGGCCTCTGAAGATAAAATCAGACAAGATCCGGTAAAATACAAATACATTTTCCGAAATTGTCTGAATGCCAAATATCTCGTCGGCAATCTGATCGGCGTTATGACTTTTATTAATAAGGAATTTGGATTTAACAAGGTATTCGTCATGCACCAGGATGTGGCCTGGGCCCGGGCTACGGCCACCGGAGTCATCAAGGCTTACTTTGAAAAGGCCGGGTGGAAGGTTCTGGGCGAAGAGGCCTACCCGACCGGGGCCTCGGACTTTTCCTCCGGCCTGATGAAGGCCCAAAGCGGCGGCGCCCAAGTCATCCTGCCCATCTTCGACATGGCCTCAAGTGCTGTTTTGGTCAAGCAGTGGAATTCCATGAAGGTGCCGGCTTTAATGGCCGGATTTATCTCTCCTCTGGCCGGCCCCGGGGCCTGGAAAACCTTTGATCAAAAAATCGGAGGAGCCATTAATGTCAATTTTGAGCTGGGCAGCGCTATTTCCAGCAAGAAGGCCCCCAAATCTATCGCTTTTGAAGAGGCCTTTGAGAAAAAATACAAACGCCCTCTGGAGGGTGGGCATGGCGAAGCCCCCTCTTATGATGCCGTCTATATCTTAAAAGAAGCCATTGAACGAGCCGGGACTTTGAACGCCGATGCCGTTTCCGCCGCCCTGGAGAAAACCGATTACCATGGGGTTATGGGAAGGACTCGTTTCGATAACGGGCATCAAGCCATTTTCGGTATGGACCCTAAAGAGGCCGCCGTCGTAGCCGCCTTTCAATGGACCGATAAAGGGGGACGGACGGTCGTTTTCCCTGAATCCATTGCCGAAGGGAAGATCCAGTTGCCAGCAGGGTTGAAAACGGCCAAATAGGATAAGGTTAAAGAGGAAAAGGCCCCCTTGATTACCGGCACCCTTATATATGCCCTGATCAATAGCGTCATCTTGATCTTGATGGCCCTGGGATTTAACCTGACCTTCGGGATTAGCGGCGTATCCAATTTCGCCTATGGGGCCCTCTATGTCTTGTCGGCCTTTGTAACCTGGATTCTGCTGAAAACAGCCGGGTTGCCCTATGCTCTGGCTGCGGGCCTTTCCATCCTCATCACCACCTTGATTGGCGGCCTGATGTATCGTTTCATCCTCATGCGCGTTCGGGGCCAGGCCCTTTCCGAAGTCATTTCCACCTTCGGTATTGGCCTGGCCATCCTTGAACTGTTCCGCTATTTGGGCTTCGTCGGTTTTGAATATTCTTTGCCTGTTTTTATCGACCGGAGTTTTCATATCGCCGGAGCACAGGTAGATGCCCAAAGGATTCTGCTTGTCCTGGTAAGTCTGTTCTTAATCTTATGTTTATGGCTCTTTGTCCACTACACCTCCATCGGTCTGGCCTTTAGGGGGATCGCCCAAGATGAGCGCACGGCCATGACCTTCGGCATTGATTCCGACCGGATGGCCATGTGGAGTGTGGCCATGGGAGCCGGCCTGGCGGCAATAGCCGCTACGGTTATCATGCCCTTAGGGACGATTTCAGTGGAGGAAGGATATGAAGTACTGCTCAACGCCCTGGCGGTCTGCATTATCGGAGGCTTGGGCAGTTCGGGTGGAGTGATTCTGGCGGGGTTGGTCGTGGGCTTTGCCCAACGCTTCACCGACACCTATATCGGCCCCCATTGGACGATGATCGTCAGTCTGGTGGCCATCCTCCTGGTCTTGGTGATTAAACCCTCTGGGTTCTTTGGAAAACAGAAAGAATTGGAAGAAAGGATTTAACCGCATCTTGGCTCAACGAAAGGAAAGAATAGATCGCGGAATCAAGATAAGATCGGAGGATATTTTCGCCCTTTGTTCCTGGCGGGAAATGCTTTACCTTTCCTTTCCGAGATTGGTTCCGATTATCGGATTTCTGGTTCTTCCCCTTATCCTCAGCCTCTACTGGCAGAAAGTTCTTCTGTCGGTGGCCGTTTTTGCCTTGTTGGCCATCAGCTGGGATATCCTGGCTCAAAGCAGTATGGTTTCCCTCGGCCAGGCCCTTTTTTTCGGCATGGGTGCTTACTTCGCCGGAATTATGAATCACTATTTGGGTCTGCCGCCTTTCCTGACCATCCCCCTGGCCACCCTCCTTGGGGGTCTTCTCTCAACCCTTCTGCTTATGCCTGTCCTGCGCCTGCGGGGCATTTACTTTGCCATGGTCACGTTGATCATCCCGCTGATGCTGGTACGGATCATCGAGGCCTCCAAGATCTTCGGGGGGACGGACGGCTTAAGCGGTTTAACTCCTCTTCCCGGAGGATTATTCGAATCCTATCTGATCCTGATCGCCCTAGTGGTGATTCTCTTTGGCTTCAGACGTTTGATGGATTCGGATTACGGTCTGATTTTGAGAGGGATCAATGATAACGATCGATCGGTTATGAATGCCGGCATCAATATCTATTGGTATAAGATCCAGGCCTTGTTCATGGCCAGTTCCATTGGGGCCTTTGCCGGGGCCTACCTGACCCATATCTATATGTTCGTCGGCATGCCCGTTTTTGCCTTGGATTATTCCATTCTGCCGATCGCCGCCGCGGTCGTCGGCGGTCCCGGATCTTTAGCCGGGGCGACTCTGGGGTCTTTCCTCCTGGTGCCTCTTTCGGAAGCCCTCCGGGGCTTCGGCGGCCTGCGTATCGTCTTTTACGGCTTGTTCCTGGTCTTGTTTGTCGTCGCCCTGCCCGAGGGAATCTTTCATTACCTTCAGCGAAAGTATGAACAATTTGAACGGATGGTTGAGGTGGAAAAATGAGCGGGGGGCCCTTATTACAGGTTCAGAACCTCTCCAAATCCTTCGGAGGGGTCCAGGCCCTCAGCCAGGTCAATTTTGAACTTGCCCAAGGGGAACTACTGGGGGTCATCGGCCCCAACGGCTCCGGGAAGACGACTCTGGTCAATCTGATCACCGGCTTTGTCAAATCAAACTCCGGCACGGTTTCCTTCCGGTCACAAGATATAACCAATTGGGCACCATATAAGATCATTCGTCTGGGAATTGCCCGGACTTTTCAGATGGTCAAACCTTTTTATCAACTCCCGGCCTACAAAAATATGATTATTCCCCTGTATTCTCCTCGGGTCAAACAATTAGCCGGCGGTAAATATGGGGACCGAAATGCCGTGGCCCTGGACCTGCTGGAAGAGGTTGGTTTTGAACGGGATGCCCGGGTGGCCTATAAACCGGCCAGTGTGCTTCCCCAGGGCTATCTCAAAAGACTGGAACTGGCCAAGGCCATCGCCCTGCAGGCGGACTTATTTATTTTGGACGAACTGTTTTCAGGCCTAAGCTTGGCTGAGTTAGCCACCCTCATCCCCATAATTGAGAAACTTCGTCAGGAAGGAAAGACCATCATCATGATCGAACACCGGCTAAGGGAACTGTTCCGCATTACCAACCGGGTTATTGTCCTGAACTTCGGTCGGAAGATTGCCGATGGGGCTCCCCGGGAGGTTATGGAGAGCGATGCGGTCAAAAAGGCCTACCTGGGAACGGAAGGATAAACAGACCCCAAGATGCTGACGATTAGTCATTTAATGGTCTTTTTTGAAAACGCCCTGGCCCTGAACGATTTCAGTATGGAAGTCCATGAAGGGGAGTTGGTCGGCGTCATCGGCTCCAATAGCGCCGGGAAGACGACCTTGATGAATACCCTCTCGGGGCTCATTATTGACATGCGCCTGAAAGAAAAACGAAAAGGCGGAGAACGGATCAACGTCTACGGTCAGATCGTCTATCAGGGAGAGGACATTACCGAGATGAAACCCAGTGACCGGGTTAAAAAAGGGATAGTCCTTTCCCGGGAGCGGCATCCGGTATTTCCCGAAAGCAGCGTGCTGGAGAATTTAAAGATCGCCGGCTATCTGCGACGGCGGAGCGAGATTCAGGAAACCATGGGCGAGATCTTTGAGTTATTCCCGGCCTTGGTCCATTTAAAAAACCGCAAGGCCGGTTTTTTAAGCGGAGGGGAACAACAGATGCTGGCCATCGGGATGGCCTTGATCGCCCGGCCGAAGCTTCTTCTTTTGGATGAACCGCTTTTGGGATTAAGTCCGGTTATGCAAAAGGTTCTGGTGGAAGCTATTGCCAACCTGAAAAAAAAGACAGGGATTACCGTTTTACTGAGTGAACAATTCGCCAGACCCGTCTTACCGATGATCGACCGGGCCTATATCATCGAAAACGGAATGCTGACCTTAAGCGGGACGGGAAATGAACTGATGGATAATCCGGAGGTTAAATCCGCTTATTTTGGGGTTTGATGAAAAGAGTGGAAAATTTGAATCAAACTACAATTGTTTCAACCTTCGAGAGCATAGCCGGGAAGCGTAATAACCATCCCGCCCTCATCTATCTAGGAACCCCATATTCCTACCGGAAAATAAAACAGCTATCTGAACGCTTTTCCGCTGCCCTTGAGGCCATCGGTGTCAAGCCCGGGGAAAGGATCATTATTTATTTGCCGAATACGGTCCAATGGGTTGTGGCCTGGCTGGGGATCCAAAAGGCCGGAGCCATTGCGGTCCCCATTTCACCGATCTATACGCCGGCCGACCTCCGTTATATAGCCAATGACAGCGGGGCCGAAAGTATAGTCTGCGCCGACACCAATTTCGGTTATGTCAAGCGGGTCATGCCAGAAACGGCGCTGAAAAGGGTGGTGGTCACCCGTATGGCTGACCTGCTACCCTGGTGGAAAAGGCAGTTCGGTCTTCTCTTCGATGTCATCCCCAAAGGCAAGATTGCTCTGGGAGATAATATTTATTCCATGAGAAGCCTTCTCCTTAAGACGCCCCCGCCTACCAAGACGCTTCCTATCTCCACCAGGGGAAGCGACATCGCCGAAATCCTTTATACCGGGGGCACAACCAAACACCCTAAAGGGGTGCCGCTGACTCATGATCTTTTCCTAGTCAGCGTGGATGAACAAATCAGGGTGAGCGAACCTCTGATCCCGTCTGAAGAAAACATCATTATGGGGAACGCCCCTTTATTCCATATTATGGGCCAGGCCTGCGCCTTAGCCACCCTTCTGGTGGGCGGAACCCTCATGATTCAGCCTAAAGTTAACCTGGATGCCACGTTTGAATCCATCGAACGATTCCGGGCCACCTCCATGATTGGCGTTCCCACCCTTTACCGGATGATTCTCGAGCATGACCGGACCGACCAATACGACCTGAGCAGCGTTAGATACTGGTACAGTGCCGGCGACGTCTTGCCGGTAGATGTGGGGAAACGGTGGTTCGAACGGTTCGGCAAAGTGATTTATCAGGGTTATGGGGCTACGGAGACCTGCGGCGGGGTAACCATGTGTCCGACCAATATCGCCAACCCTCCTAAAAGTGTCGGCCGGGTGGTGGCCAGCAAAAAGATCAGATTGGTTGATCCTTCCACCCTTCTGCCTGTTGAAACAGGACAACCGGGAGAGTTACTGGTCTCCTCTGATTATATGGTCACCAGCTATCTCAATAAACCGGAGGAAACAGCGGAGTCCTTTGTAGAGACGGAGGGGCGGAATTGGTATCGAACCAACGACATTATGTCCATGGATGAGGAGGGAAACCTTTATTTTATTGACCGGACTGTTGACACCATCAAACATAAAGGGTACCGGGTTTCGGCCTCGGAGATCGAAGCGGTGTTACAGGAACATCCGGCGGTGATCGGCTCATGCGTGGTAGGAATCCCGGATGAAAAAGTGGGTGAGCGCATCAAGGCCTATGTAGTTCTTAAAGAAGACATCAAGGGGATCACCGGTTATGACCTCATCAAATGGTGCCGGAAACAATTGGTCGATTATAAGGTTCCCCAGTATATCGAGTTCCGGGACATGCTTCCCAAGTCCAAGGTGGGCAAGCTCCTTAGGCGGGAGGTCCGTCAAGAGGAGCAGAAACGGGCCGAAAAGGATGACCAAAGTGAAGCGGTCTTAAAAGATAGCGGGTTAGGGTGAGGGCTCTGGATTAAAAAGCCTCTGGGCATTGATTTGTAACAATCTTAGATGGTGCGGGGAAGTATTGGAGTATTGGAGTATCGGGGCTTGGGGTGAAAACCTCGTCCTCTAATACTCCAGTACTCCAGTACCCCAATTAATCGATGAAGCTTCGTTTAGTATAATCCCATTTTCTGGGAAGGTGTTTTTACATAGGATTGCCCATCCGATTCCAGCTTCTGATTGAACTCTTTCCAAAATTTACTTTCCGGCTCCTGCCAATCGGGGCCGAATCGATTATTGAAGAAATCACCTAATTTTTCAAACAACCGCTTCCATCCCGGCATGGCCTCATAACGGAGCATATCTTCTAGAAAAGGGACGAGGTCCCCTAACTTTTCCTTGGGAAGATAGGCCCGGGCCCCCATCTCAATGGATCGTTTCAGGGCCTCCGGGGAGAGGGCGTGGGCAGTCAGCATGGCCACCGGGAAACCTCTCCGTATGGCCAAATCCAAAAGATCAAAACCCCGCACGCCCATAATGTCCAGGATGACCAGATCATAGGTCCAGGATATCATCAATTCTACAGCCTTTTCGTAGGTGGTGGCCGTTTCCAATTTACACTTCGGGCAGGCCTCGGAGAGTTCCTCCTGAATCAGGGCCAACACATCTGGTTCATCATCTACGGCCAAAATTCGCTGATCGGAAAGTAATGTTTCGGTCATGGTGCCTCCCTATTTTATCTTTTCATTAAAATCTTTCCAGAATTTGCTATCTTTTGCCTGCCATTCTTGTCCGAACCGCTTAATGAAAAAGCCCCCCAGGTTTTCAAACAGTCGCTTCCAACCAGGCATGTTTTCATAGCGGAGCACATCTTCCAGAAAAGGAACCAACTCCCCTAATTTTTCTTTGGGCAGGTAGGATCGAGCGCCCATCTCAATAGATTGTTTTAAAGCCTCCGGGGACAAGGCGTGAGCAGTCAGCATGGCCACCGGGAAACCCCGCCGCACGGCCAGGTCCAAGAGATCAAAACCTCGGACACCCATGATGTCCAGGATAACCAGGTCATAGGTCCAGGAAATCATCAACTCCACAGCTTCTTCATATGTGGTGGCCGTTTCCAGATTGCAATTTGGGCAGGCTTCTGAAATTTCTTCTTCAATAAGTTCCAAAACATCCGCTTCATCATCCACAGCTAAAATCCGTCTATTCGCAAGTAAGGATTCCGACATAATTCCTCCTGATTAAATATATCCTTCCATATCTGAAAGGGTTCTACGATCCATTTAACAGTGTTCTTTTTATGTTCTTACTATTGATCATCTGAGCCGATTGTGTAACCCCTCCCATAGACAAACCTTATTACTACACCTTCACCCGGTTTCTTATTTAATGATGATCCGATCTTGCCGCCCTTCAATACTACTGTTAAACTCCCGCCAAAAGCGTTCATCGGTGTTCCGCCAGTTCGGCCCGAACCGGTCATCAAAAAAGTCCCCTAGTTTTCCAAAAAGTCGATTCCAGCCAGCCGGTGCTTCGTACTCCAAAACATCTTCTAGAAAAGGCACGACCTCCCCCAGCTTTTCTTTGGGCAAATAGGCCCTGGCCCCCATCTCGATTGACCGCTTTAACGCTTCAGGTGATAGGGCATGAGCTGTAAGCATCGCCACAGGATACTTGAGTTTTAGAGCCAACTCGAGAAGATCAAATCCTCGGACGCCCATAATATCCAAGATGACAATGTCATACCTCCAGGAATTGAGTAATTCTTTTGCAGCTTCATACGTATTGGCCTTATCGATTTGACAATCAGGACAGGCTGAATGAATCTCCTCACCCAGAACGTCCAACACATCCGGCTCATCATCCACTGCCAAAATCCTCTTTCCGTTTAAGATCGATTCGGTCATCTTGGATTCCTCCTTGCGGTCGGTTAAGGGAGGGATTCGGACCATAAAGGAGCTTCCGACGCCTTCCTTGCTGATCAAAGTAATCTCGCCTCCCATGGCCTCAACCAGAGCCTTGACTCCGCTTAGCCCCAGGCCTAGTCCAGGGATTTGATTGGTTTCCTGGTTGGTCAATCGAATAAACCGCTCAAAAACACTTTTCTGTTTTTCCATGGGTATACCAGGGCCGTCATCTTCGGCTAAAAGGAATAAGTCACGGTCCCCCCTAATGGTAATCAGGAGTCGACGTCGCCGGTATTTTAGGCCATTACTGATCAGGTTCCTCAGGATCTGACGGACCTTTCGAGGATCGTGGGCAAATGGACTATTTTTAAAGGATTCGCTTATCTCAAAAAAAATCCCCTGTTGGGCTAAATGTTCCTTTAAGTCCTCAAGCGATTCGCTTAAATAGGCTTTTTCGAAACCTCTTTCCTGGTCCGCTTCCAAGACCTCCAGCAAAGCCTCTCGTAAAATGGTTTCGGGGAAAAAGAGGTCCCGGTGAAAAATATCGGCTTCCGAACGAAATATTTCGATCATATCCTGGATCAGGTTTTGAGTCTTTTGGGTGTTTCGGGCGATCCTTTCCAGCACGCGCTGTTGGCTTTCCGTCAAAGGGCCGTACCGTTCCGCTTTATTGAGGAGATTGTGGACGCTCGTGGCGATGACCGACAAGGGACTTCTCATATCATGAATAAACAGATCAATTAAATTCTTTTTAATCTGTTTTTCTTGACCTCTGTCCGTCAAATCCGTTTCAGGTACCTCTTTTCGGGAAAAAAAACGTTTCAACAAATCACCCTTTTCTATTCGGAAATAAAAGTGAAAAAATACTTCCCCCCGCCGCCTGACAATCTAGAGGACTGTGGCAAGAAGGGCATTCGGATATCTTTCCCGGACAAAGGTCACTGTTCCGGGGGAGATGCCGACATCGATTACTCTCCATCATTAGATCAAAACCGAATCGTTGTCCATATATTTTAGCCTGGAGCAAAAACAAACCCTTTCCCCCGGCATAAAAGTCGTAAGGTTTTTTGGAAGTGTATAAATCCGGATCTTGGGTGGGGAACAAACCATCAAATAAAGCCTGTTGATTCTCTTGAGTAATTCCGATTCCGAAATCTTCTATATTCAGCCGGATGTCCTGGGCTCTTTTTTCTCCTCTGATCCGGATGGTTCCTTCATCCGGAGTATTTTCCACAGCATTTTTTAACAAACCCAGAAGGAGATCTTTTAAGATGCCAGCGTCCATTTGAATAATCAAATCGGCCAATCCTTCCAACTCAATAGTTACCGAACGATGGCTCCTCACTTCCTTGGTAGACTTCAAAATATCCAGGATTAAAGGAAGGAGGTGGATTTCTTTCAACTCGTAGGGTTGAGGTGGATTCTGTTCTTTCAGCCATTGCCTAAGAGCGAGCCAGTGTTCCTGGATTTCTATCGGAATGGTATAATGCCGACTCAATGCCTCTAAAAACCGTTCGCCGTCTTTTAGAAAAGAGGTCTCTTCCAAGGCTATGTGGGATCGCATAATTTTGTCTGTCTCCTGCTGAATCTCCAGCAGGCGACTCAGGTGCGTTTCGAAAATGGCAAAAAAAGGCTCCCAGAGGGAGCTTTCCGTCTGCTTTTCCAGTCTCCTCCTCAAAACCCTCAGTTTACCCTGTATAATCGCTAAAGGGGTCCTCAGTTCATGGGAAAGATGTTCCAAGGCCTTGTCCTTGATCTGATTCAGACGCTTTAGTTCTTGGCGGGATTGTTCCAGGATCTCGAATTTGGCTTGCTGAAGCTGGGCCATCTCCAGGAAGACAACGGCATGATTGGCAAAAGATTGCAGAAAGATCTCATCTTCTTGGGTAAATAAGCCATCCTTCTTGTTTAAAACTTCGATAACCCCTAAGGCTTGTTTTCCCCGTTTATAGAGAGGCTGACACAAAAGACTTTTGGTGTGATAACCCGTCCAGGCATCAACCGACTTGTTGAAACGGGGGTCATCATAAGCATTTTCCAGATTGATGGTCTGTTTATTATGAAAACAATGCCCGGCTATCCCCGAGTGATCCGAGATCCGGATGGTCCGTCCCTTCATTCCAAGGGCTATGGTAGACCATAATTCCTTGGACTGCGAATCATAGAGAAAAATGGTACATCTGTCGGCATCCATTACCTCAGCCGCCTTTTGGGCAATTTGCTGCAATAGGGTGTCAATCTGAAGGTCCAGCCCAATCAACTGGCCTAGCTCCAGAAGTGAGCGCACCTTGCGCCCTTGTTCCCTCTGGGTTTGAATAGCCATCTGATCTTCGGCCCGGCGGGAAGACCGTCTTCGTTCTCGTAAGCTGGAGGTGCCACTAGGGGAAGCTGTCGTGACCCTTTTCCCCCTTAAGGAGGATTTTGCACCTTGGCTTGGCCTTTTCAATCCCCTTTTACTCCTTGACTTATATGAAAAATTTAGTTCGAAAATAGGACTAAGAGTCGGTCTGAGCTATTTTCATCCCAGCTTCCGGATGGAAGCCCAAAAGGTTGGCAAAGCCAACCGGCTGGTGTCACGTCCCTGACGGGACATGACGGCTTAATCCGAAAATAGGCTTCGGAGCCTTCTGAGCCTATTTTCATGTTTGGTGGTGCCACGCCCCAAAAGGCGGGGCATGGGAATTAGTTCGAAAATAGGACTAAGAGTCGGTCTGAGCTATTTTCATCTTTCGTGGTGTCACGTCCCTGACGGGACATGACGGCTTAGATTGAAGATGGGTCTACTCCCGATTAACTTTTCTAAAAAAAATATCCTGGCCTGACTGTAAAATTTTTATGCCTCTTGGGGAACTATTGTCAAGAGAAATATGGGGAACTCCTTGGATCGTTTAAATTAATTCTATTTTTCTCCCCTCGTTTAACGTGTTGTTGAACACCCCGAAGGAATGCCCCTTCGAATCTCTGAACCCTTTATTTTAATTCTAAACCCCTAGCCCCATTTTTAGACAGCACCTCGAACAACAGTAAAAGGGCTAAGAGGCTGTTAGCTATTACTATTTCCCTTAGGTCTTATGCCTCAGAACTCAAAACAAGCATTCTTTTCCAATCACATTCTCAAATCAAAAAAAAATTGACTTATTAATTTCTTATTGGTATATTATTATTTTTATCTTAAATGAGAAATAAGACTTCTGTTTTTAAGCATTACAGAATTTTTTAACGATAAGAATCTCTTTGATTAATTTTTGTATATTACCCTCTATCTGATCCGAATAGGCAGGCAGGGGGGGTCGCCGGACCAAGGAGAAACGCGACTTCCAATATTCCCAGTAGAAAGGGGTGTTATAAAGAATGTCCATCAATGTATTTGTCAAAGACAATAACATTGAGGCGGGCATAAAGCTGTTACGGAAAAAAATGCAGATGGATGGCCTGAAGAAAGAACTCAAGCAACGGGAGTTCTACGAAAAGCCAAGCGTTAAGAAAAAACGAAAACAGCGGGAAGCCGCCCGCCGAAAAAGGAAGGCCAATTTATATAATCGATAAATAGGCAAATGGTCCTTCAGGTTAAAACCAACTGTCATTTTTTAGAGCTGCTGCTTGTTCCCTCGATAGCCGAGCTAACGAGGCAATCGGCCGGCGGCTCTAAAAAACATTCCTAACTTACTTGCCCCCTCGACAATTCATTGTTAAGTAAATCCATTTCCTTCCGTACTCCCGAACGCTTCCATTGGCTGATTCCCAAAGACGCAACCGGAACCATTCGGGCGGATCATCTCCTCAGGCAGAACCTGCCCGGTCTTTCTCAACGTTCCAGGAATGACCTTTTCTTAAAAAAATTCGTCCGGGTTAACGGACGTCCGGTGGCCAAAGGCTATAGGATTTCACCTGGAGATGTGTTGGAAATAGAAATACCAGGATCTTTAAGCCCCTTTCAGGGTTCCACCCAGTTGGCCAAACCTTTGGTTGCGTATGAAGATCAAACCCTCCTGGTCATCGTCAAACCGGGTCTTCTCCCTACCCACCCAATCAGCCCCTTGGAGACCGAAACCCTGGCTCATACCCTGGTGGCCTCTTGGCCCCAACTACTCAAGGTGGGCAACAAACCTCTGGAACCCGGGATGGTCCATCGCCTTGACCGGGGAACCTCGGGGTTGCTGGCGGTCGCCCTGACTCAACCGGCTTGGCTGAAGCTAAAAAAAGACCTGGCCTCCGGAAAATGGCAAAAGACTTACCAGGCCTTGGTTGAAGGCCGTATTCAAAATCCTCTGACCATATCCTGGCCCCTGGCCCATGATCCCCTCGATAATCGGAAGATGAAGGTCATTCGCCGCCCAAATGATTCCCACCGTGGAAGAGTCTATAAGGCTTTAACCGTGGTTCGACCTCTACACCGTTACCGAAAGACCACTTTGATTGAAGTGGACTTGATTACCGGAGTGACCCATCAAATCCGGATTCACCTATCGACCCAAGGCCATCCCCTGATTGGAGATACCCTTTATGGATCAACATTGGGCGAAAAACTGGGCCTGTCCGCGGGACGCTTTTTCCTCCATGCCGCAGAGCTTTCCCTTCCCCATCCGATCACCGGGGAACAGATCACCTGCACCTCGGAACTGCCTGAAGATCTGCAAAAGGTGCTGACCAATATTTGAGACTATTGTTTTAAAAATAATCGTTTATTTCTTGAACCGATTTTGGCAGGAAGGATTGCAGATACTGTTGTTTTAAGGCCAGGACCCGGAGCAAGCTTCTCTTAACGGTCTCTTCCGAGATGGTTCCATTTTTGATGGCTTGTAATAGCCGGTGATAACCCTTTTCGATTTTTTCCGGGGTGTGGCAGATTAACAAACAATCATTTCCGGCTTTGAAAGCCATCACGACGGCCTCCTCAATCTCATAGTGTCGACTGATGGCCCCCATTTCCAGATCGTCGGTCATGACCAGACCTTCAAAACCAATGGTTTGGCGCAAAAGTCCGTTAATGATTATTTCGGAAAGGCTGGCCGGATACCGAAGATCGTAAGCCGTATACTGGACATGGGCAACCATGATAGCCGCAGTCTTTATGTTGACGGCTGCCTGAAAAGGAACCAGTTCCAAATCTTCCAATTTGCTTTTTTCTTTCATTTGGACCGGCAGGTCCTGATGAGAATCCAGACCGGTATCGCCAATGCCGGGGAAATGTTTGGCACAGGCCATAATCCCGGCCTGCTGAAATTCGTTAATACATAAGTTCCCCAGTCTCGCCACCATCTTAGGATCCGAGCCATAGGCCCGAGAGGCCATCAACCCATCGGCACCACTGGTATTAATATCCAATACCGGGGTCAAATTCATATTAATCCCGACAAGCTTGAATTCTGTTGCTTGAGTCCGGGCAAATTGGCGAATCATTTCTTCAGGATTTTCGGAAGCAGCCATAGCCGCCTGAGATTCAAACTGAGTGAAAGGCGGTCTTAACCGGGCAACCGATCCTCCTTCCTGATCAACCGAAATGAACAAGGGGATTGAAGAGAATTCCATAGCCCTTTCTTGAAGGCTTTTATTTAATTCGGCCAATTGGAGGGGATCCTGAACATTTCTTTTAAAAAGGATCACCCCCCCGATATGGAGTTTTTTCAAAAAATATGAAAGGTCGCTGTTGTATCGGGCTCCTTCGAAACCAACCATAAAAAGCTGTCCGACTAATTCTTCCAGCGATCTGTTACGGATCAAACGTTCCATCATTACCCTTGACCTATTTCATCGGTTATTCCAAGAATATCAGAAGTGAGACCATACCACGATATAAAAAATAGTCAATTCATTTAACGGCCCATATCGGCCTGGGAACGACAAAAAAATATAATATAAGGGGTGGTTAGAATTCTGCCCTTAATCTCTGAGCGGGCATCTGGGAGATCTTCCAACGAGGATCCAAGAAAATAATAATGTTCTCTTTATATAGATTTCGGGATTACCTGTAGCGCTCTTCCTTCCAGGGATCGGCGGAATTACTATAACCATTTCTCTCCCAGTATCCCGGCTCATCTTTTACCGTGAACTTGATCCCCTCCAGCCATTTGGCGCTTTTGTAAAAGTAGCGGTCAGGCACCAAGCCCCTTAAAGGGCCGCCATGTTCTTTGGGAAGTTTCTGACCAAAGAAGCTATGGGCGAGAATAACATTTTCCTTGCGTGCCTCGGCGATGGGGAGGTTGGTGGTATAGCCGCCATAGGCCTCGAAGATAACAAATTTGGCCTCTTTTCGGATCTTGGCCAGATGCATGATCGTACTCAGGCGAACCCCGCTCCAACGAGAATCCAACAGGGTCCAGCCCGTAACACAATGGACATCACAAGTCAATTGAACCTGGTCCAGGGCCAGCAGGTCTTTGTAGGATAGGGCAAGGGGTTTGTCCACCTCGCCTTTAATGTGAAGCCTAAGGGTCTCAATGGTGGCTATTCCAGGTGTACCGCCCATATCCTCAATCTTTTTTACCGCTTCCTGACCAGGAGGTATCCTCGGCCTGCCGTCAGGTCTGGTTTGGGCCGCTAAAGCCTCTTGTTCAAATTCAAGGACTCTGACAAAAGTGCCCGGCAAACCGATACCCATCAACACACCACCAGCACCAGCTAGAAATGTCCTTCGGGAGACAGATCTGTCTTTTGTCATTGCTTTCTCTCCTGACGTCTATAATGTTTTAACTTAATTCTTTAAGTTTGTCTTTTCAAGGCAGAGTGAAGAGTTTTCTCCCGACAGAAGGAAGGCAGATAGTCTGGTCCAAGGCCCGGAAAGATAAGGCATCAAAGAAGGCGGGGATAAACGGTTTAGCTAAGAACCCTGCATAAAGTACTTCGAAACAGCCTTTTCTTATTTGCCATACCAATCCCAAAAGAATCGAAGGGCAAAAACGAACAATGCCATGATCAAGGAGACACCGTAAACCATCTGGACTGTTTTATGATAATCTGTCACCGTTATTTCAGTGCGATCATCTCCCAGAAAGGGCTTGTCGGCCCTGACCCCTCCATAATATATCGGCCCTCCCAGTTGAATCTGAAAAGCCCCGGCCAAGGCCGCTTCCGGGATACCGGCATTGGGACTGGAGGGTTTTCGCCCGTCCCTCATCCAGATGCTCCAGGCCTGTCGGGTGGAGAGCCTCATAAAAAGGGATAATAAACAAATCAATAATCCGGTTATTCGTGCCGGCAGGTAATTAAACCCATCATCCAAGCGCGCCGAAGCCCAGCCGAAATGCAGATAACGACTGTTTTTATAGCCCACCATGGAATCCAAAGTACTGACGGCCTTAAAGGCCATGGCCAAAGGGACTCCACCTATAAGGAGATAGAGGAGCGGAGCGACAATCCCGTCGGAAAGGTTTTCCGACATGGTCTCCAGCACCCCTTTTAGAATCTCCGTTCGGGTGAGGTTTTCCGTATCCCGGCCGACAATCCGGCTCAATTTTTTCCGTGATTCACTGATCTGACCTTTTTCCAAGGTCCTGATCACTTGAGCGGCTTCTTGATGGAGGGAGCGCGTGGCCAAGGTGGTATAGGCCAGACAGACGACCAGAACGGATTGGATTCCCAGCCCGTACTTTCCCGCCCAGTCAATCAAGGCATGGCTGGCCACAAAAATTGCGGCCGGCAACCCGACGGCCAGTATGGCCCCGGCCATTTTTTCCCAGAGAGGATGGCTGGACGGCCATCTCAGGATCTTTTCTAGCCTATTAATCAGGAACCCGATGCCCTTAACAGGGTGGGGAAACCATCTGGGATCTCCCAGGGTAAGATCCAGGAGATAGGCTGCACCGAATTGAAAGGCCGTCATATCATAAGATCCTGGACTGAGTCCTCCTGAACCAGCGGATGGTTATCCCCTTTTATTGGATGGGTTATAAAAGGTGGCGTTCATCAAAATGACCCTTGAAAAACTACCATAATACTCAATGATATTTAAACAGGCATAGGCCTGATCCAGACAAAACATATTCCTGAACCGGAGCCCCAGGGCCTGGGCTAGGATAATCCGATTGACTCCGGCATGGGCGGCCAGCAGGATATTCTTCCCTTGATCTTTTTTTAGCACATCCCTTAATCCTCGAAGAACCCGGGTACGGAACTGACCCCAGGTTTCCCCTCCCGGGAAACGAAAGGTCTTCAAGTTATAAAAAAAGTATGGGGATAATTCCGGATGTTTCTGCTTGATCTCCTCCCAGGTCTTTCCGTCCCAATCGCCCATATTCATTTCCCGAAAGGCCGGATCGGTCAGCGGTTGGATCGCCCGACCCCGACAGATAGACCGGGCCGACGCAACGGCCCGGATCAGATTGCTGGCATAAGCCCGATCCAAAGAAATGCCTTTTAAATACTTAGCCAAGGCTCGGATTTGTCTCTCCCCTTCTGGACTCAATCCCAAATCGGTAAAGCCTAAAAATGTTTTTTGCCCCTGGGCGACTACCTCTCCATGACGCGCCAGGTAAAGCCGGGTCGGTTTAATAGATTCCTTCATAACGAGGTCACTCCTAAGAGGTAAAGCATGGCCCAGACCTCACTGGTCTCGATAACCGCCCCAAAGACATCTCCGGTTATCCCGCCTATTTTTTTCAGGAAATACCAGCCGCAGCCTAAGCTCCACAAAGAGACCACGGCGATCAGCCCCAATCCCAACAATTGTCCCAGGCCCAAAATCGGCCCCCAAGCCAAAAGGGTGGCCCAAAAAAGTTCCTTTTTCCCCGTTCCCTGGACCAGGGCCTGCCCCAAGCCTCCACCTGGCCGGGCATAAGGAAAGATGAAGGCCAACATTATCGAAGTCCAGCGACTGACCGCGGGAATCAGAATGATCCATAACCCCAAAGAGGGCCCGGAGAGGATTTCTTTCAAGGCCAGAAATTTGCACCCCAAAATCAAGATCAACCCGACCATTCCCATCGTGCCCAGATGAACATCTTTCATAATGGCCAGACGCTCTTCCGGGCTGTTCCCGCCGTAAAGGCCGTCCAAACAATCGCCCAAACCATCCAGGTGCAACGCCCCGCTGAGCACAACCCAGAAAAGGATTACTAGCCCAACCGAAACAGGCAGAGGGAAAATGTAAACGATCCCCTGGAAGAAAGACCAGACCAATCCACCAAAAATCAAACCCACCAGAGGGTAGTATTTCCCGGCGGCAGCCACGGTCTCTGAATCAAAGGCCTTGGTTCGTCCCAAAGGCAGAATCGTTAAAAAACGGAGGGCCAGCCAAAAGGCGTTCATTATTTTCCTTTGACGACCAAAGGAATCCCGGCCACCATCAAAATGACCTGGTCGGCTTTTTGGGCAATGTCCTGTTGCAGACGTCCGCTGATATCTCGAAAGGTCCGGGCCAGGGGGTTATCCGGGACGATGCCCCAGCCGACTTCATTTCCGATAAGGATGATCGGTGCCTTCAGATTCTTTAACCCGGCCAGAAAATCTTCCAGGGATTGCCTGATTTCAAGCGTGTTTTCTCCAAAGTCTCCCAACAAATTACTCACCCACAAGGTCAAGCAGTCCACCAGGATAATCGATGAGGAATCTGAAAGTTTCTTTAAAAGGGTGTTTAAGGACAGAGGTTCTTCATAGGTCTGAAAGGCCATCCCTCTTTCCTCTTGGTGGCGACGGATGCGCTCGGCCATTTCAGCATCCCGGTTTTGGGCCGTAGCGATATAGACCCGAGGTGCCGGAAAGGAAAGAGCCCATTGCACGGCCAGATTGGTTTTCCCACTCCGGGCCGGGCCGGTGATCAGGGTCAGACGGGCGTTGGTATTGATGGCAGGGTCCAAAATAAAAATCCTTAAGTCCGAAGGATGAACTTAAGGATGGCACCCGGTTTACTTGATCCGTTAAGTCGAATCCCTCCTGTCCGGCGAGGATGGGGATTCTTCCATAAAGGCAGGTCTTCTGACTTTCGGATCTTCCTACTTTCCGCGCCTTCCCGTAAACCTCCGGGCCTACAGTGGCTCTTTGCGGATTTCGTCCCCGATTACAGCGGCGGGACCGTGACGGCCTTAAACCGTCTTCCCTTTTAAACCAATATTTGGTACCTTTACTCTTCAGGAATAATGTATCGCAAGAAATCTCTTTTAGTCAACAGAAAAAAGGCCTGGCCTTCGACCTTGACAGCCAAGATGTTTGGGCTTATTTCCAATTTAAGACCTTTTTCGGTTTAATATTCCTTTAAGAAAGGAGAACCAAGACATGATCACGGCTATCGTTCAGTTCAAACTTCCTCAATCCATAACCCGGGAGAAAGGAGAAGAAATTTTTTTAAGTACAGCCCCAAAATACAAAGGCCTTCCAGGTCTAAGACGGAAATATTACCTTCTTTCCGAGGACGGATTAACGGCCGGAGGGGTTTATTTATGGAAATCACGAGAAGAGGCCGAGAAACTATATAATGAAGATTGGAAAAATTTCATCCGGGGCAAGTATGGCTCAGATCCATCGGTAACCTACTATGAAAGTCCGGTGATCGTGGACAACCTTAAAGGAGAAATCCTCAAAGAGGTTTAGCCGGTCAAACCGAGTAACCCAAACGGGAAAAGGGTAATGATGACAGACCAAGGGGGAGGTCGGAAGGTCAAGAGGGATATTATCGACCGATTGCACTCTTTAGGTAATCCCAAACAAGCCCAATTCCTGCAACGTTTTTTCAAGACCGGGCCGGGAGAATACGGAGAGGGAGATATTTTTGTAGGTATTCGGGTCCCGACAATCAGAAATCTGGCCAAGGAATACCAGAACCTTTCTCTTTCGGCGACTCTCCGATTACTCCGTTCTCCCATCCATGAAGCCCGACTACTAGCCTTGTTGATCCTGGTTCGGAACGCTCAGCGGGCTGATCAGCCCCTTCAAAAACAGATTTGTGATCTCTATCTTAAAAATACCCGGTTTATCAATAATTGGGATTTAGTCGATCTTTCCGCCCCTCACATCGTCGGTCCTCAAATAGCTCAATTCGGCCAAGCCCGCTTATTAACAATGGCGGCCTCCCCCTTATTGTGGGACCGTCGGATCAGCATACTCTCCACCTTGTATTTGATAAAAAAAAAGGAATTCGCGGTCCCCTTAAAAGTAACTGAACGACTTCTCCAAGATCCGGAGGACTTGATCCATAAAGCCGTGGGTTGGATGCTCCGGGAGGTCGGCAAACGAGATCGGCCAATCGAGGAAGCGTTTCTGCAGCAACATTACCAAAAGATGCCCCGGACCATGCTTCGATATGCTATCGAACGATTTCCAGAGGATTTGAGGCAGAAATATTTGAAGGGTAAAATGTAATCCCTCCCTGGGCTAAAACTGGAAAAAGGAATTGAGGGAAAAATGTTGACATAAATAATGTCCTAACAAATAATATCCCTAACTCCCTGTCCCTTTAAAGCCATCGAAAAAAAGAGGAGTAAAACCATAGGCCAAATCAGGAAAATAAGTAGAATTTTCCATAGCAGACCAACCATCGAAGGGGCTGGGGTCCATCTCCGGAGGGCCTTCGGATTCGTTGAAGTTCCTCTTTTCGATCCGTTTCTGCTTCTGGACGATTTCCGTTCCGACACCCCTGCTCACTATCTTAAGGGATTTCCCTGGCATCCCCATCGGGGGATTGAAACGATTACCTATATACTGGAAGGACTAGTCGAACATGGCGACAGCCTGGGAAATCAGGGAGTGATCGGGCCGGGGGATGTTCAATGGATGACCGCCGGCAATGGGATCATCCATCAGGAAATGCCCAAGGGTGATTCCCGCGACCGCATGGGAGGATTTCAACTTTGGGCCAATCTTCCCGCCTCTCATAAAATGATGAATCCTCGCTATCGGGACATAACGAGCCATCAAATCCCTGAAGTCATCCTGGATTCCGGAGTCCGGATCAAAGTCATTTGCGGTAAGGTTGGAAACCAGGAAGGGCCTGTCCGGGATATTATCATCGACCCTCAGTACCTGGATGTATTTGTCCCGGATCAGTCGGAGTTCCTTCATCCCATCAAGAAGGGGCATTCCGTTTTCGCTTATGTCATCGATGGCCAAGGATTTTTCTTCAAAGAAGGGATCAGGAATCCTCTTGGGGATGACACGTTGGTCCACAACGGGGGGCTGGTCCTTTTTACCGATGGGGATGAAGTCAAGGTTAAAACCAAAGACGATTCTGTACGGTTTCTGCTTATTTCCGGGAAACCGATTGGGGAACCGGTGGCCTGGTACGGTCCCATCGTCATGAACACCGAAGAGGAATTAAGGGTCGCCTTCGAAGAGTACGATAACGGCACCTTCCTTAAGCACCGAAAATAGACCGGGCAGCCTTGGTCAGCTAAACCTCTATGTTGTCCAGAGCTATTTCCCGGAGATTAACAGGGGTTCGGTCTGATCACGGTCAACAGGAATAACATCAACCGGAAAAAGAGATAAAAGGTTCTAACCTTGAAAAAATCTCGGCTTCTTTCCAAGATTAACTTTCTCGGGTTGGGATTACTATTAATGGGACTTCTCGGATGTGGGGGCTTTTTAGAGAAAACCGTCGTTTGTTTCCCCCAAAAAGGACATGACGGGCGTCCGGAAGATTTCGGCCTTAAAGCTAAAGACCTTTTTTTCGAAACCGGCGATCGAGTCCGGCTTCACGGCTGGCTATTTACAGCCCAACCGAAATCCCCTTACCTCCTCTGGTGCCATGGCAATGCCGGCAATATAAGCCATCGGTTGGAAAATATCGCCTTGCTGCTGGCCGAAGGGATCAATGTCTTTATTTTCGACTACCGTGGTTACGGGAGAAGTGAAGGAACGGTTTCGGAACAAGGCTTTTATCGCGATGCCCTGGCCGCCTGGGAATGTCTCCTCCAAGAAGGCCCGACTTCCCCTTCCCAAGTCGTTTTATTCGGCCGGTCACTGGGGTGTGCCATGGCCGTGGACTTGGCCCTTAAGGTCCCAGCCGCCGGGCTGATCCTGGAATCCGGCTTTCCCCATCTGGGGACCATGGCCCGCTATCATTACCCCTTTATCATCAGTGAAAAATTCCTATCCGCCCGTTACGATTCCCAATCTAAACTGGCTAGACTAAAGATGCCCCTTCTGGTAGTCCACGGCAGCCAAGACGGCATTGTCCCTATCTCTTTGGGACGCCGTCTTTTCCAAGCTGCTCCCGAACCCAAAGCCTTTTATGAAATTTCCGGAGCCGACCATAATGACACCTATCTGATCGGCGGCAAGTCCTATTTTCAGATGATCCGGGAAACTCTTAATAAATGGACGGCTTTAAAATGAACGACTCAATTCCAATTTTCCCCCAGACTTCCCTCAAGGCGAATTTAAATTATTGTTTGACTTAAATTTTAAATCGATATAGTATATTAAGTTTAAATTAATGGACCCACAAAGGCCAAGATTTAAGCGGGCCAAAAAGTGAAGGACATTATGGATTCATATCAAAAAGCGGGAGTGGATATTAATTTGGGGAACACTTTGGTCGACCGGATAAAACCGTTGATTCGACAGACCTTTTCCTCCGAAGTGCTTACCGATATTGGCGGCTTTAGCGGCCTGTTCCGTCCGGATCTTTCGGCTTTTTCCGAACCGATCCTCGTTTCCTCCACCGACGGCGTTGGGACGAAGCTCAAGATCGCCCAACTATTGGGACGTCACAACACAGTCGGGATCGACCTAGTGGCCATGTGCGTCAATGATATTATTGTTCAGGGAGCCCAGCCTCTCTTCTTTCTGGATTATCTGGCCACCGGCCGGTTGGACCTGGAAACCACCACCGCTGTCATCGAAGGCATCGTCGCCGGCTGCCGGCAGGCCGGATGCGCCCTGTTAGGCGGAGAAACTGCTGAAATGCCAGGGTTTTATTCTCCCGGAGAATACGACCTGGCCGGCTTTGTCGTAGGGATTATTGATCGAAAGAAGATCATTGACGGTTCGAAAATCCAGCCCGGAGATAAAATTATCGGGTTAGCTTCCAGCGGGCTGCATAGCAACGGCTATTCCCTGGTCCGCAAGATTTTTTTTGATGATCTGCGCATCGGTCCCCAGGAAATCATCCCGGAATTAGGTCTGGCCCTGGGTGAGGAACTACTCAAACCCACCCGGATTTATGTTCAATCCATTCTCTCTTTGATGAAAGAATTTCCCATAAACGGCCTGGCCCATATTACCGGAGGAGGATTTACCGACAATCTCCCTCGCATCTTACCGGCTTCTTGCCGGGCCAGAATCATCCAGAATTCCTGGGAGATACCCCCTATTTTTTCTTTGATTAAACGGTGGGGAAGAGTTTCCGAGGAGGAAATGAAAAAAGTATTTAACAACGGAGTTGGACTCATCCTGGTCGTTCCCGAGTCCCGGAGCGGAGAAATCATTTCCCATCTGGAAAGATCAGGAGAAAAATGTTTTTCCATCGGGGAGATCGTTCCCCGGAATTCAGACGAATCTCCCTTGGTCTGGATTTAATAACCAAGCGGGATATCTGTACTAAAAAACGACCATCAACCGGATTAGGGTTGACCGAGTCAGAGTGAAAGGAGCAACAATGGCCAAGGTATGTAGCATCTGCGGCAAAGGCCATCAGACAGGGCATAATGTCAGTCACGCCAACAACAAAACCTATAAACGCTGGTCTCCAAATCTGCAACGCATCAAGACCATCCATCAGGGGGAAGTCAGACGAATCAACATTTGCACGCGCTGTCTTCGTTCAGGGAAAGTAACCCGGGCCGTCTAATCGGCCTTATCCCTTTCCCTCATAAGACCGTGAGACGTTAATAACCCCTTTAATTTTCTTAAGGTTGGTCATGACCGATTCCAAGTGATGGGTATCGGTCACTTCAATCATAAACTGATAAAAGGCTTTTTTATCTGGTGTCGTGGAGGCATCGGCCTTTAAAATATTTGATTCGGCCGAGGTGATCGCCGTACTGACTTCAGCCAGCATCCCTTTCTTATCGGTTGACCAGATCTCAATCTTAACCGGATAAAAGGTCCGGTCCGTGGGTTCCCACTGTACGTCGATCAACCGTTCGGGATCTTCCGCCACCACCTGGGGACAATTCCGGGCATGAACGGTAATGCCTCGGCCCCGGGTGATAAATCCGACCACCGGATCACCCGGAAGCGGAGTGCAGCATTTAGCAAACCGGGTCAGGACATCGTTAATTCCCCGAATCAAAACCCCGCCTTTTTCCTTGGGAGGATGACGGCGTATTGGGTAGACCAGGGAGTCGGGTTCCTTCTTCTCCTCACCCTCTTCCTTGGGCAATAGCCGATGAATGACCTGCTTGACCGAAATCTTGCCGAACCCGATGGCCGCCAGAAGGTCTTCGGTTTTATGCAAAGAAAATTCCTGAGCCATCCGTTGTAAGGAATCATGCTTCATTTGCTGGCTCACGCCTAACTGATGCTTCCGAAGTTCCTTCTCCAGCAAATCCTTGCCGATATCGATACTCCTCTTCCGTTCTTCCGTTTTAATCCATTGACGAATTCTGTTTTTGGCCTTGGATGTCTTGACTATTTTAAGCCAGTCTTTACTGGGGACATGGTTAGCCGAGGTGATGATCTCCACCACGTCCCCATGATGAAGAACGGTGCGTAAAGGAACCATTTTTTTGTTTACCCGGGCTCCGGTGCAATGGTGCCCTACATCGGTATGAACGGCATAAGCAAAATCGATGGGTGTGGCTCCTTTGGGCAGCATTTTAACAGCCCCCCGAGGGGTGAAGACATAGACTTCGTCCGGAAACAGGTCTATCCGAACCGATTCCAGAAATTCCCTCGGGTCCAGGTTGTCCTTCTGAGACTCCAGAAGTTGTCTGACCCATTGAAATTTCTTGGCGTCGGTTTCCCCGTGCTGCAGTCCTTCCTTATACTGCCAGTGCGAGGCGATCCCTTCTTCGGCGATACGGTGCATCTCCTCTGATCGAATCTGAATCTCGATCCTTTCACCATAGGGTCCGATGACTTTGGTGTGCAGCGATTGATAGCGGTTGGCCTTGGGCAGACTGATATGGTCTTTGAACTTTCCCGGGATCGGTTTCCAAAGGGAATGAATATGTCCCAAGGCTTCATAACATTCAGCCACCTCTTTGACGATGACCCGGAAAGCGATCAGGTCATATAACTGGCTGATATCCAGATTCTGATCGATCATTTTCTTATAGATGCTGTAGAAATGCTTCGGTCTCCCTTCCAGACGGCAGGAAAGTTGCACCGAATCCATTTTTTTCTGAAGCAGATCCTTGACCTCCCGGATATACCGTTCCCTTTCCTCGCGTTTCTTGGCCACCCCGTCTTTGATCAGCTGATAGGCTTCCGGATCCAGATAATAAAGGCAGAGGTCTTCCAGTTCGGTTTGGATCCGACGCATACCCAGCCGAGCAGCAATGGGGGCATAAATATCCAGGGTCTCCTGGGCAATCATTTTCTGCTTTTCCGGGGGATGGAAACCCAAGGTGCGCATATTATGCAGGCGGTCGGCCAGCTTGACCAGAATAACCCGGATATCATCCGACATGGCCAGGATCATCTTCCGGATATTTTCAGCCTGCCGCTCCTCCTGACTCTGGAAATTAATGGCGCTGATCTTGGTCACCCCGTTAACGATGTGCAGCACCTCTGGTCCGAAGTTTTCCAGGATCAATTCCGGCGTAGCCAGGGTATCTTCAATCGTGTCATGGAGCAGCCCGGAGGCGATTGTGACCTGATCCATCTTCATCTGAGTCAAATACCAGGCCACTTCCAGGGGATGGGAAAGATAGGTCTCTCCGGAAAGCCGTACCTGTCCTTCATGCACTTTAGCCGAATAAATATAGGCTTTCTGGATGAGGTCAATATTGGCCTGAGGCCGATAAGACAAGATTTGGTCAATGATGGTATTAATGCGGATCATGATTAATGAGGATGGAAATCCGAGGAACGCTGCGCTTGAGGACCGTTCGTATTCAACGAACTTGAGGCCGAAAGGGCATTGCCTCTTCCCTCAAACGAAGTGATCCTTGAGCGAAGCGATCCTTGGTCACTTCAATTATGGCTTTTTACTCCAAAGTTTTAACTATAGCCTATCAGCTTTGAGCTCCCCTTAAACCTTCCTGAACCATCTCCTGGATCAACAGGAAGACCTGTTCTTTCTTGACCTTTTGGACCTTACCGGTTCGTCTTTCTCGAACCTCCACTATTCCTTCAGCCAGACCTTTCGGTCCGATGGTTATCCTTATGGGGATGCCTATTAAGTCTGCATCTTTGAATTTAATCCCGGGTCTTTCCGGCCGGTCATCCAAAAGAACCTCGATCCCGGCCCGAATCAGCTCGTCATAGAGGTCCTGGGCCCACTGGGTCGTTTCCGTCCCTGGATTCCATTCAACCGGCGTAATGATAACCTGAAAAGGAGCCAAGGCCATGGGCCAGATAATCCCGTCTTTATCATGATTCTGTTCGATGGAAGCCGCAACGGTTCGTCCCACACCTATTCCATAACAGCCCATAATTAAAAGCTGTTCCTGTCCTTGTTCATCCAGATAAGTGGCCTTCATGGCCCGGGAGTATTTGTCGCCCAGTTTAAAAACATGTCCCACTTCAATCCCCCGGTAGGACTTCAAGGGGGTGCTACAGCGGGGACAGGGCTCTCCAGGAAGGGCGGTGCGCAGATCGGCGAAACGGGGCAAGGGGACATCTCGTTCCCAGTTCAGGTTGACATAATGGATATCCTGCTCATTGCCGCCCATAATAAAATTCTTCAGGCCCTTTAGGCTCTGATCGGCCCACAAAGGCAGGGCCAAATTCATGGCCCCGGCAAATCCCACCGGTGCCCCGGTCAATTGGTGAACCAGGGGCCCCTCGGCCAAAATCAATTCCTGGCAATCAAGGACTTTGGCTAGCTTTGTTTCGTTGACTTCCTGGTCCCCCCTTACTAAAACAGCCAGCGCTCCCTGGTCGGTTTGGTAGATCAGGGTCTTGACCAATTGTTGGGGCGGGACCGCCAAAAATTGGGTGACCTCATCCACGGTCTTACGTCCTGGGGTAGTCTTTCTTTCCTTAGCCTTCAGTTCTTCATCCGGATCCATTTGAAACAGATCAAGAGAATCGGCTCGTTCGACATTAGCGGCATAACGGCAGGCCGTACAAGCCAAGACGGCGTCTTCTCCACTTTCGGCCAGGACCATGAATTCATGGGAATAACTCCCCCCGATGGCCCCGCTGTCGGCTTCTACGGCTTTAAAAAGCAGACCGGCCCGTTCGAAGATGCGCCGGTAGGCCTCAAACATCCTTTGATAGGTCTGACCGGCCCTTTCTTCGTCCCGATCGAAACTATAGCCGTCTTTCATCAAAAATTCCCGCCCCCGCATCAGACCGAATCGGGGACGGATCTCATCACGGAACTTGGTCTGAATCTGATAGAGATTAACCGGCAGTTGCCGATAGGAACGGATCTCGTGACGAATCAGATCGGTAATAACCTCTTCATGGGTCGGGCCCAGACAATATTCATGGTTGTGCCGATCCTGAAGGCGAAAGAGTTCTTTCCCATATTTCTCCCAACGGCCGCTTTCCTGCCAAATTTCAGCGGGCTGCAGGGCCGGCAGCAAAACCTCCTGGGCCCCCCCGATTTCCATCTCTTCCCGGATGATGGCTTCCATTTTCCGAAGGGATCGAACGCCTAAAGGCAGGAAGCTATAAATCCCCGAAGCCAGCTTCCGGATAAATCCGGCCCGAAGCATCAGCTGGTGGCTGATCAGTTCCGCTTCAGCCGGTTTTTCTTTTAAAGTCGGAATATACAATTGGGTATAATGCATACTTATCTTTTCTCCTGAATCGTCTTATTTATTTCCTCTAAGAGGCTTTCCAACAAGTCCCCTTCGGTCACTTTGCGAAGCGGTTTCCCTCTAGCGAAAAGAAGGCCCAGCCCCTTTCCGCCGGCTATGCCGATATCCGCCTCTCTGGCCTCTCCCGGCCCATTGACCACGCACCCCATAATAGCCACTTTCAACGGCTGGGTATAGGACTGAACCGCCTTTTCAACCTTTTGGACCAAGGGGAGAAGATTAATTTGGCATCGCCCACAGGTCGGACAAGAGATAATCTCAACCCCCCGCCTGCGCAAGCCCAAGGCTCGAAGGATTTCATAGGCCACCTTGATTTCCTCCCGGGGGTCGGCTGTTAAGGAAACTCGTAAGGTATCCCCAATCCCCTGATAGAGCAGAAGACCGATACCCAGGGCGGACTTCACTGTCCCGGAAAGCATCGTTCCGGCCTCGGTTATCCCCAGGTGAAAAGGATAATCCACTTTTTCGGCCAACAATTGATAGGCCTGAACCGTCTGAAGCACATCGGATGACTTGAGGGAAATCTTTAGATTGGTAAAATCTTTCTTTTCAAAAAAAGCAATATGTCTTAAAGCCGAAGCCATCATGGCCTCGGCCTGCCCCTTCTTCCGTGCACCGCTTCGCAGATCTTTCTCCAGGGACCCGGCATTCACCCCAAGGCGGATGCAGACTTCTTTGTCTTTGGCCATCTCAATGATCCGGTTGATCTTGGCCGCCCCTCCGATGTTTCCCGGATTAATGCGAATTCCTGCGGCCCCGGCTTTCATCCCTTCCAAGGCTAAACGATAATCGAAATGGATATCGGCGATGATCGGCACAGAGGCTTTTTGAATGATTTCCTTTAAAGCCGGAATAGCCGCCTGATCCGGAACCGCCACCCGAACCAGGTCGCATCCGGCAGCCGTAAGTTGCCTGATCTGTTTTAAGGTTTGCCGGGCATCATGGGTATCCGTGCTGGTCATGGATTGAACGGCAATCGGGTATCTGCTGCCGATTTTTATCTTTCCGACCGTAACCGTTGTTGTTTTTCTCCGAATCAGGTCCAAAAACCTCCTTCCGGTCCACCTTTTTTTCTCATTCCCAAAAAAAATTGACAACGTCTGGAAAATACGATAGTAGAAAAATGGCGGCTTAAACCGAATTTAATTAGGCTTTAATTCGGTTATAACATATTATGCAATGGATTTTAATCAATTTCTTAGAATGCCTTTACCCGCTCCGATGGAACATCTTCCTGATCATGGGTTGAAAGAATTAATCCAACTTATCAGTAATGTGACCGAGGCCTTTACCACGGCCCTCTTCCTCTCCGATCCCGTTCAAAACAAACTCCATCTCCGATGTTACCAGAGCCTTAGCCAGCATATCAATCCCCAGACCAGTCTTTCCATCGGAGATAGTCTAATCGGTTGGGTAGCTAAAAATCAGCGTCCGGTCAATATCGCTCAATTTGATCGGGATACCCGAAATTTGAAATTCTACCTGCGTGATGAAAAAATTAAATCCTTTTTGGCCGTTCCGGTAAAAGAGATCGGGGTCCTTTGTATTGACAGCAAACGAAATTACGTCTTTACCGATAAGGACCAAAAGATTCTTCAGGATTTTGCCTTGATGGTCCTCAAGATCCTTCAGGATCAAGCCATTATTGAAAAAGAAAAACGCCAAAACCATATTTTGGAATTTTTCAACCGGATCAACGCCTTGTCTAGGGAAAAACAGGAACTGACCCTGTATTATCAGAAAGCCCTTAACTGCTGCCGCCTCTTTTCCGGAACGGATTGCGCCTTTTTGGCTTTAGTCCTCAAAAAAGGAGAGCGTTATAAAGTTGTCGCCTCAGAAGGAACCTTGACGGCTCCCCTAAAAAAAACTACCCTGACTACGGAAATGGGGTTAACCGGCTGGGTTATTCGTGAAGAAAAAACCTTGGTTCGACGTTCCATGAAACCACGAAATCATAAGTCCTATATCTTTTTCCCCGATGACCCCTGCGCGCACTTCCAATCTTACATTGGTCTCCCTTTACATTTTTTCGGCAAGCTTTATGGGGTGATGAATCTCATCGGCCATCGAGAGAATGATTGGACAGAAGAAGAAATCCAGGCCTTACAATCCGCCGGTCAAACCATCATTACCTCCATCCTGTTTTTAATGAACTTATGAGTGATCAATTATTATGCTGATTAGGAAATTACTCAATCTATTCTCCGAAGATATGGCCATGGATCTGGGAACAGCCAATACCCTTATCTTCAAAAAACATCAAGGTATTGTCCTGAACGAACCTTCGGTCGTGGCGATCAATAATGAAACCGGCCAGGTTCTGGCCGTAGGGAAAGAAGCCAAGGATTATTTGGGCCGGACTCCCCCCCGTATTTCCGCTATCCGACCGATGAAAGACGGGGTTATTGCCGACTTTGAGATTACCCGAGAAATGATTAAATATTTTCTATTCAAAGTTCGGGGAAATTCCCGATTTTTTAAACCTAATTTGGTTATCGGTGTCCCCTCGGGAATCACCATGGTTGAAAAAAGAGCGGTGGTCGAATCGGCCTTGGAAGCAGGGGCCAGGGATATCTATCTGATAGAGGAACCTATGGCTGCGGCCATTGGAGCCGGCCTGACAATCGAATCCACCAAGGCCAATATGATCGTCGATATCGGCGGGGGGACCACCGAAGTGGCTATTATTAACATGTTTGCCACCGCCTATTGTGAATCAATCCGGGTGGCCGGTGACGAAATCAACGAATCCATTATCTACTACCTCCAAAAAAAATTCGATTTGCAGATCGGAGAAAATACCGCCGAACACCTCAAAATGGAATACGGTTCGGCCTACCCTTTGGAAAAACCGATCCGTTTTCCGGTCTCCGGGAAGGAGGTCTTTTCAGGCATTCCTCGAACCATTCAGATTACCGACAAGAACCTTCGAGAAGGAATGGCTGAACCCATATGGGCGATCGTTGATGCCGTTAAAAGGGCCCTGGAAAAGACGCCGCCGGAATTGTCAGGCGACATAAGCCAAGTTGGGATGACCTTGGCCGGAGGCGGGGCCTTACTCAAAGGAATGGATAAACTGCTGACCAGGGAAACCGGGCTTAAAGTCCATATCGCCGAAGACCCTTTAACCTCGGTGGTTCTCGGGGCCGGCAAGGCTATGATGGATACCGACTATTACACCAAAGTATTTATCAATTAGATGCCCCGGGAAAGATTGGAACTAAAACCAGATTTTTTACCAAAGGAATGGTGATTGGGTGGACGAGCCTCAAATTGTCATGTATGGAACCAAGTGGTGCCCGGATTGTCATCGAGCTAAAAACGTTTTTGCTCAAAGAGGGATACCCTATACCTGGATTGATATTGAAGAAGATAAAGAGGCCGTAACCATCGTTTTAGAAATCAATAAAGGTCACCGTATTGTTCCGACCATTGTCTTCCCTGACAGGACGGTACTGATCGAACCTTCCAATCAGGTCTTGGAGGCAAAATTACTGGGGAAATGATTCCTCCTCTTCTGGCCGTGTCATGAAAAACCAATCTTTCAATCCAGATGATGCCTTCCAATGGGCCATGAAGGCTGTCTTGGAGGCAGGGCGAGTCTTAAAAAAAGGGTTCCGTCGAAAAAAGGCCTATCAGAAAAAGGGGGCTATTGATCTGGTTACCGAATGGGATTTCCAGTCCCAGAAAACGGTTCTCTCCAAACTCCGCCCTCATTTTCCTAAGGCCGATTTCCTGGTCGAAGAAACCGGATCGGAACGTCGGGATTCTCCCTATTGTTGGATACTCGATCCCCTGGACGGGACCACTAATTTTGTTCATGGCTTTCCTTTTTATTGCATTTCCCTGGCCTTGACCTACAAAAATATCCCTTACTTGGGGATCGTCCACAATCCGGAATTAAGAGAAACCTACTGGAGTGTCAAAGGAAAGGGGGCTTTTTTCAACGGCCGTCCGATTCGGGTCTCGGCCACGCCAACGATTTCCCAAAGTCTTCTGGCCACAGGGTTCCCCTATAATATTCAAAAAACCCATGGACCACTTATTCGGCGTCTGGAACAGGTCATTACCCGAGCTCAAGGGGTGCGCCGGGCCGGTTCCGCCGCGCTTGACCTATGCTGGGTGGCTAGAGGGGTCATGGATGGATTTTGGGAACAGAATCTGAAACCCTGGGATACCGCGGCCGGGATGCTTATTGTGGAAGAATCCGGGGGAAAAATTTCCGATTTCTCCGGGCGACCTTTTAATCCCTATAAAAAACAATGCCTGGCCACAAATGGACTGATTCATCAGGAAATGGTCCAACTCCTGACCCTCCCAAAGTATTCCGATTGCCCCTCAAAGAAAAGTAGGGGCGGTTGATCATTCACCCCTGGCAAGAGTGAGGAAGAGCGGAGGGTCATCATATTTTTTTAATGTATCATCAACATATTACGCATTTTTTCTTCCCATCCCGCTTTTAACTGGACAAGTCATTTCTTTTTAGCTATTATATTTATCAAACAACGCTATCCCTTGAAGACTTCGTTGTAACTCTTCCAAATTTTTAAGGATTTCTCCGGTGTGATTCAACGTAGGGCTCTTCTTCCCCATAAGGCTTTTTGTTGTTGGAGGATGTATGAAAAAGCTATTTACCGCCGAACAAATGCATGGTCGCTTTGATTGTTTCAGTCAATTTAATAGGGCTGACCAAATTTGTCTAAAATATTGCGCCTTAAATATTCGCTGTGCCCTGGCCAAAAAACAGTGGTTTGATCTGGAGATAGTCGATGATTTTTATCCTGCTGTTATTCCTGCAGATCCTGATTTTGGACTGGGATAAGGGACAGGAATTTCCCCAAGGTCAATCCCTTCATTAAAAAAACCTTCGAGCGAGACTTCTCACCTTTTAGCAGAATGACCTGAGCCCGTTTAAGACCAAACCATTGGGCTAGAAAGCGGAGACAACTTTGATTGGCCGCCCCATCGAGGGGAGGGGCCTGGACGGATAATTTCATTTCCTGACCGTGTTGGCCAGACCAGGTTGTTTTTCTGGCTCCGGGCTGGACCCGGATGAAAAGGACAAGTCCTTCAGGTGTGGGTTTCAAAAAAGGCGGGAGGGTTTCAACTAAACCCGGTGATTCAACAGGTTTTTTATGAAGAAGGCTCACATCCGCATACCAAATTGAATCAAACTTTTAATTAGAAATTCCTGCAGAAAGATAATAACCAGGAGAACGATCAGGGGAGAAAAATCGAATCCCCCGAAGAAAACCGGTAATCGCCTTCGGATAGGCCGGAGAACCGGTTCGGTAACACCATAAAGGAATCGGACAATAGGGTTATAAGGATCAGGACGGACCCAGGAGATAATAGCTTGAGCGATAATGATCCAGGTATACAGGGTCAAAAGGATGTCCAGGATCTTGGCTATGGCGATTAGAAAATTGGAGAAGACAAACATGGATCGGGTCCTCCTGAATAACGGTTTTATTCCATATCTAAACTAACATACCTTCGGAAACGTTTCAAGAAGAATAAGTATCTATAACAATTAGATTTCTTTAATTTTACCTACCTTCTTGATTTTCTTGAAATTGGAACCATTTTTTAGTATGGTACCCAGCAAGCGCCCGTAGCTCAGTCGGATAGAGCGTCGGACTTCGAATCCGCAGGCCGCCCGTTCGAGTCGGGCCGGGCGCACCAGAATTTGACCCAAATAGGGGTCAAGGATTCCAGGATTCGAGGGTTCAAGGGTTTTACCTTTCTTTTTTATTTGCCTATGTCCATGACCTAGACAGGTCCCTTGAATCCTGGAATCCTTTTTTAATGGTTGCTCGCATCAACAGATAATCGGAATTTAACTCTTTCTCTTAAAGTCCTGAAGGAAAAGGTACTACTCAATGGGATGCAAGCGAACCTTTGTTTGCCTAAGTCTGATGTTCTGTCTGTTGGTCTTAGGTTGTTCTTCAAAGACCTCCTCCCGATCTCATTCCCTGACCATTGCCGGATCCACCTCGGTCCAACCTTTCGCTGAAAAGCTATCTGAAATCTATATGGAACTTTACCCCCGAGAGGTCGTTAACGTTCAGGGAGGGGGGTCAACCGCTGGGATTAAAGCCTGCCGACAAAGAGCCGCCCAAATAGGGACCTCATCCCGGGATCTTCATCCGGAAGAAAACGATTTAAAAAAGATTATCATCGCCTGGGATGGTATCGCCATCATTGTCCACCCTCAAAATCCGATTCAGAAAATAACTCTCAAACAACTCCAAGGGATCTTTTCCGGGAAGATCCGTTTTTGGTCGGAATTAGGCGGGGCTAAAAAACCGATTTTTTTTGTGACCAGGGAGGAAGGGTCCGGGACACGAGATGCCTTTGAAAGCCTGGCAATGAAAAAAATGGAAATTTCCAATGAAGCTCTGGTCGAGGATTCCAATGGAGCGGTTCGGGAAATTGTCGGCCATAACCCGTTTGCCATTGGCTATATCTCCTTCGGGATCGTCAATCACCAAGTCAAAGCCCTGGCCGTTAATTCCGTCCAGCCTTCTTTATCAACAATCAAAGAAAGAGAGTATCAATTGACCCGGCCATTTCTTTTCGTGGTCAATGAACCTGTCACTTCTCAAGCAAGCCGATTTATTGAATTTGTCCTCACTAAAAATGGGCAGCAAATTTTGGAAAAAGAAGGTCTGGTAGGAATTCTATAAGATGAAAGAAAAGATCATCGAAAAAATTTTAATGATCTTGGCTTTTTCAGCCATAGGGATTCTTTTCCTAATTACGATCTATATTTTTAAAGAAGGATTGCCCATCATCATAAAAGTCGGGATAAAGGATTTCCTTTTCAATGCCAAATGGGCACCCACCAAAGGACATTTCGGTATCCTATCCATGATCATATCCTCATTGGCCGTTACCTTAGGGGCTATGATATTAGGGGTTCCTTTATCCCTGGCCTGCGCGATTACTCTGGCGGAGTTTGCTCCCCCTCGACTGATGATAATTTTAAAACCAACCATCGAACTATTGGCCGGTATTCCATCCGTCGTGTACGGCTTTTTGGGAGTTTTAATTTTAGTTCCATTTATTCGGGATTATTTTGGTGGTCCGGGTCTTTCACTACTGGCCGCCTCCATCATCCTGGCTATTATGATCCTTCCGACAATAACCAGCATTTCAATTGATGCCCTCCAGGCCGTCCCCCTTTTATACAAAGAAGGGGCACTGGCTATGGGGGCCACCCATTGGCAAGCCATCCGGCTGGTTCTTCTGCCGGCAGCCCGTTCCGGTGTTGTAACCGCTATCATCCTGGGCATGGCCCGCGCCATTGGAGAAACCATGGCCGTTATCATGGTCGCTGGGAACGCTTTAAGAATCCCTACCTCTCTTCTTAATCCGGTTCGGACTTTGACAAGTAATATTGCCTTGGAAATGGGCTATTCCGCTGGCGACCATCGTACCGCTCTCTTTGCCACTGGAATCATTTTATTTATCTTTATCATGGGTCTAAATATTCTGGCCAACACCATTATGCGAAAAAAATGAATCGACTGAATCCGATCATCTGGCAGCAGTTCGTTAAAGTTCAACTATGGACCTTGACCAGTCTCACTGTGAGTATTCTCGTTTTCATCATTTTTTATATTCTTTTTAACGGACTTCCTCAAATTTCCTGGGAATTTTTATTGACCAATCCTACAGACATGGGCCGGGGAGGTGGGATCCTTTCAGCCATTGTCAGTACCCTTTATCTGATCTTCATTTCCCTTTTTTTCGCCATTCCCTTGGGTATTGGGGCAGCCATCTATTTAACCGAATATACCCAGGAAGGACGATTAACCAAAATAATCCGCTTCGGCGTTGAATGTTTGGCCGGAATTCCCTCGATCATTTTAGGTCTTTTCGGGTTTGCCCTTTTTGTCATGTCCTTTGGCTGGGGATGGAGTTTAATCTCAGGGGGGATGACCATGTCAATCATGTTATTACCGACGATTATTAGAACCTCGGAAGAATCTTTCAAAGCTGTGCCTTACGAATATCGGGAAGTCAGTTTTTCCCTTGGGTTAGGAAAATGGTCTACCATTACCCGCGTCGTCCTGCCGAGTGCCCTTCCGGGGGTCGTCACGGGGATCGTTTTGAGTATCGCCCGATGTATTGAAGAAACAGCTGTAGTTATTTTTACCGCTGGGTCATCCCTGCGTTTTCCCAATTCAATTTTTGAATCTGGTCGGACTATGGCCGTTCATTTTTATATTTTGGCTCGAGAAGGGATTTCAATGCCCAAAGCCTACGGAACAGCGGCCATCTTAATTCTTTCAATCCTCATCATTAATATCAGCGCTTACCTCATTATGCGCTATTTTATGAAAAGGTATTCTTAATTGATTTTATTTTTTAACATATCAGGAGTGGATGGTTAGCAGTGGAAAGCCCCCATAACCAAAAAATAATCATAAAAGACCTGACGGTATTCTATGGGGAAGCCCCTGCCCTCGAGTCTATCTCGCTCAACATCCCTAAGAATCTAATAACCGGGATTATGGGGCCCTCTAATAGCGGCAAGAGCACTCTGTTGCGTCTTTTGAATCGGTTAACCGATTTGATTCCGGGTATCCTAGTACGCGGGCAGATATTCCTGGATGGGTCCGATATTTTGAATCCAAGATATGATGTCAATGCCCTAAGGGCACGGGTAGGGATGGTCTTTGCCAAACCGATTCCCCTACCCCGTTCCATCTATGAAAATCTGACTTTCGGTCCCCGCAGGCATGGTTTGAGAGACCGGCGTCAATTGGATGAACGGGTGGAAACGAGCCTTCGAGCCGCCCAGCTCTGGGAAGAAGTTAAAGACCGACTTTTCGAATCGGCCCTCAAACTTTCCGGGGGGCAGCAACAGAGACTTTGCATCGCCCGTACCCTGGCCATGCAATCGGAGGTCATCCTCTTGGATGAACCGACCTCCGGACTGGACCCGATCTCAACCGCCAAGATCGAAGAAACCCTTCGAACCCTTAAAGAAAACTACTCCATTATCCTGGTCAGCAACAATACCAAACAGATTGCCCGCATCTCGGATAAAGTGGCCTTTTTCCTGATGGGAGAGCTGATTGAATACGGTCCGGCTGATAAACTTTTTACTAATCCGAGCCATAAACGCACCGAAGATTATATTTCCGGACGATTCGGTTAAGGGAGAAGTGTATTGCCAGCCATTACCATTAAAAGCCTAGACCTCTTTTACGGGTCTTTTCATGCTTTAAAAAAAGTGACCTCTTTCTTTAAGGAAAAGACCATTACGGCTTTGATCGGCCCTTCCGGTTGCGGAAAATCCACCTTACTGCGCTGCCTGAACAGGATGAACGACTTAATCGATGGTGTGCGTATCACTGGGGAAATTCTCATTGATGGGAAAAACATTTACGCCCCGGACACCAACCTTATCCAACTCCGCAAAGAAGTGGGAATGGTTTTCCAGAGGCCAAATCCTTTTCCCCTCTCGATTCTGGAAAACGTCACCTTCGGCCTAAAGGTCCATGGCCAACTCCCTTCGGAAAAACAGAAGCAAGAAGAGATCGCCAATAAGGCTTTGTCGGCTGTTGGCCTTTGGGATACTCTCAAGGATAAGTTAAATGAATCGGCCTTGGCCCTGACCTTGGAGCAGCAACAACGGATCTGTATAGCCAGAATCGTGGCCTTGCAATCCCGGATTGTCTTGATGGATGAGCCCTGCTCGGCCCTGGACCCCATGGCTACGGAAAAAATCGAATCCCTGATGTTGACTTTGAAGGAACAATTTACCATCGTCATTGTCACCCACAATATGCAGCAGGCCGCCCGGATATCCGATGAAACCGGCTTTATGCTTTTAGGGGACTTGATCGAATTCGGGCCTACCGGACAGATCTTTACCAAACCCAGGGATGATCGGACCAATGACTATATAACTGGACGGTATGGATAACGGCTTTGTAAAAAGTCCGGATGCTGCGTTGCGCTTCATCCTTCGTCATTGCGGCGTACGTCTTTGTACGCCTCATTCCTCATGACTTGCACGCCTTGCCTGCGAACTTTTTACAAAGCCGTCCACGGTTTCAAAAGTATCAGAAATCCATTAAGGAACGATCATGCTTAATAATACAAAAGACATTCCTCTCAATAAACGCATCATCTTTGCCCTGGATGTGCCTTCGCCGGCGGAAGCCCAAATCTGGGTGGAAAAACTGGAAGACCAGATCAAATTTTTCAAAGTGGGGTTGGAGTGTTTCCTGGGCGGGGGCTTTGCTCTGACGGATTGGATCACCCGGCGAGGTCTGGAGGTCATGCTGGACCTGAAATTTTTTGACGTCCCTCAAACCGTTTCTTCCGCTGTCCGGCAATTGCACGGAAAAGGGATCTCTTATACCACGGTCCATGGCAACGAGGCCATTCTAAAAGCCGCAGCCGAAGCCAAAGGAGAAGTGAAAATCCTGGCAGTCACCGTCCTGACCAGTCTCGATCAGGGCGATCTGGTTGATTTAGGGTTTCAGTGCTCCCCGGAAGAACTGGTCCTTTCTCGGGCCCGCCGGGCTTTGGCTATCGGCTGCGACGGAGTAGTGGCCTCCGGCCTGGAGGCGCCGAAGATCCGTGAGGAGCTGGGGTCCCGTCTTTATGTCGTCGTACCCGGCGTGCGTCCGGTCCAGAATAAACCGGATGATCAGAAACGGATCGTCGATGTGCGGGGCGCATTTTTAAACGGCGCCGACCAGATCGTCGTCGGCCGTCCCATCCGTCAGGCCCAGGACCCAGCCGCTTTGATCCAAAAGATGCAGCACCAAATACAAGAAGCCCTGTATATAAAATAGGAAGCTTTTTAAGGACCCCGATACTCCCAAAGCCAAACCGTCAGTCAGGGTTAAACCCAAAAGGCGACTCTTCACTCTTTGAGATTAAGGACCTATTGATATAATAATCTCGGGAACATTTTTTCTCCTTGACCGTCTTATCAACCTAATTTATACTTTTCTTGTAGAAAACAAATATTATCAAATTTTTCAATATGATCCCATTAATAGGTAGAAAAAGAAGTGGTAGTTCTTGACATTGTTTTAATTATTTCTTTATATCATCAAAGGAAATAAATTGATTTCCGAAACCTCTTCTGCCCGGCATCGATATGCCCTAAAAGAACAACTCCGGTTATTTGCTTCTGATGATCTTTCTTTGGTAGCTCCTGATGTCTTGAAGCAGTGTCAGATGGAATTGAGCAAGAGAGAAAGATTGGCCGCCCTCCTGGAAGGGGACTTGAATTTCCATGGCAAGAAAAATGGATATGCTTCTCATAATCTCCATTCTTTTGCAGCTAAATTCCCCCCTCAGTTACCGCGGACTTTTATACGTGGCTTGAGTAATCCAGGGGATGTTGTTCTTGACCCCATGATGGGATCAGGGACAACTGTTGTCGAGGCATTTCAGGAGGGGCGGCAGGCCATTGGAATTGATATTGATCCTTTGGCCCTACGTTTAGGCCATGCCAAAGTGATGACCAATAATGGGGTCATTCTTCAAGATTCGTGGAATAAAGTTATTAAAAAGGCCTATGAATTGCTTTCCAAAAAGGGAAAGGTCGACCAATATCTTACTCGATTCTTTGATGATCGAACCAGGGCCTTTGTTGATTATTGGTTTTTACCGGAAACCCAACGTGAACTTATGGCTTTGGTAATAGCCATTCAAGATATCACCGACAAAGGTTCCCGCCAATTCCTCGAACTAACTTTTTCATCGATCATCGTTACCAAATCCGGAGGAGTTACAAAAGCACGTGACCTGGCACATGGTCGCCCTCACATTGATAAAAAGAAAATGCCTAAAAATGCCTTAGAACAATTTTCAATTCGAATGAGCAAGAATTTCAATAGCTTTGAAAAAAAGAAAACGACCGGCCCCTCAGCAAATATTATCGCCGGAGATGCGAGGTCAATGCCTTTGGCAAATGAAATGGTCGATCTTATTGTTACCTCCCCTCCCTATGCCAATGCCATAGACTACATGCGGGCACACAAGTTTTCGCTGGTTTGGTTCGGAAAATCTATCCCTGAATTATCAAAGCTGCGTGCTGAATATATTGGTTCCGAGCGTATAGGACAAATTCCGCTTGTCGAGCTTCCTGACCGGCCCCAAAAAATTCTTAAGCAGCTTCAAGAACTTGACCCGAAAAAATCTGCCATTCTTCTGAAATACTTCATTGAGATGAAGGCAATACTCTCAGAGATGTTTCGTGTTCTTCGTAAGGATTCTGTTGCCATTGTAGTTGTTGGGACCTCCGTCATGCGGAATTTGGACATACAGACACATAATTGCCTTGCAGATATCTCTTCTTCATTGGGTTTCGATGTGGTTGGGGTGAGTCAACGGTCCTTAGATCGCAACAAGCGCATGATGCCAGCACGTTTTGGCCAGAAATCGGGATCAATGATAGAGCAACGGATGCATGAGGAATACGTTATCGGACTTCTTAAACCAAAATCTTCAAAAATATCTGCCTAGTTTTTTACTAAAGAGGACCCCATGAATATTGCCCAGCTCCGGAAAAGTTATCACCAAAATATTTGTAAAAATATCATAGCCCTGAAGAAGGGGGTCCCCAATTTTGCAGATACCAGCAGCAAAGGAAGTGCCGCTATCTCCTTGGAAATCGTCAACCTACTAAATTTTCCCTTAGCTAGAGAGGCGCCTCCAGGTCAAACTGCAGGAATTCTATTCGAGCAGATTACACGAGATTTTCTTAAAGACTCCTTTGAACTCCTTCACCACCTCCGCCCAGGTAAATGGCTGTTTGCTGTCAATCAAAGCATCTCTCAGTTTGAACAATATGGACATGTTGCCCATCTGCATAACTTGCTCCGAGAGAAACCAGAATTAGCTGCAGCGTTGGGAGGGGATTACCTCGTGACTCCAGACATTACTGTTGGGAGATATCCTGTTTCAGACAATGAAATTAATAAATTAGTGCCAATTATTACAAAAAAAGACACAATATGTCGATTGTCACCTCTAAGGTCATCAAATCACCCTTCACCATCTTTAATTTTACACTCGAGTATTTCCTGCAAATGGACCATAAGAAGTGATCGGGCACAGAATATCAGGACGGAAGCATTGAATTTAATTCGAAATCGAAAGGGCAATACCCCCCACATTATGGTTGTTACTGCTGAACCCTTACCCACAAGACTGGCCTCTCTCGCCCTCGGAACAGGAGATCTTGATTGCGTATATCACTTTTCCCTTAACGAATTACGAGAGGCCGTCGAAAAGGTGGGGGGCGAAGACCAATTGGAAATGCTCTTAGGAATGATCGATGGAAGACGTTTACGAGATATAAGTGATTTACCATTCGATCTGGCAATATGAGATCGCAAGAATAATGGTAGTTCCAAAGGCCGAAGCAGTTAAAATTTCCAAGAACACCTTAAGAGTAGACCTAAGTGACGGGCGTACAATTTCCGTTCCCTTGGCCTGGTTTCCGAGGCTTTTAAATTCTTTGCCCGAAGAGAGGGAAAATTGGAGATTGATAGGTAATGGCCAGGGTATACACTGGGAAGATATCGATGAAGATATAAGTGTTGAAGGGCTATTAGCAGGAAGGCCCTCTGGTGAAAGTCAATCCTCTTTTAAAAAATGGTTGGAGAGACGATCATCCCATCAAAAAAAGAGATTTAACGGCCGGTTGAAGGCTTAAGGGTGACGAATTGTCTTCCTTAGCCTCTTTTTCTGATCCCGGAATATTCTCCTTTATTAAAAATCTCTTTCCTCAATTCCGGTGTCAACAACGGGGCCTGGAGACGGATCGGGTCGCCGATATCCTTAAAAAGGAAATCACCGCTGCCGAGGAGATTTTCGGCTCCGGAGGTATTCAGGAGCATTTTCGACTCAATAGCCTTATTGGTTTTGAATCCCAGGCGGGCCGGGATATTGGCATCTAGGGCCCCTTTGATGACCTGACGGCTGGGTTGTTGGGTCGCCAGGATCAGGTGAATCCCGGCGGCCCGGGCCTTGGCTCCCAAACGAAAGATCAAAGCCTCCAGGGCCTCCCGTTCCTTCCGGCCCCTCTGAATCAGATCATAATATTCATCACAGAAACAGACGATGCGCGGAAACCTCATTGGTGTAGACGAAGTCAAGGCGGAACCTTCTCCACTCCCCATTGAGGCATAACGCCTTTCCATCTCCTCGACCAGGTTATTTAAAACGACTAAAGGAGAGGTTTCATCAGGATAAACCAAAGAATGTTCATCAAAGAGAAAGGGAGATCCTTTCAAATCATTAAAAACAACGCGTTTGGGATCGATCAAAATGAGCCGGAGGGTCTCGGGGGAGTTGGTCTTCAACAATCCAGCCAGGGCGGCAAGGAGCCATTCGCTCTTCCCGCTTCCCGTCGTCCCGGCTATAAGCAGATGGGCATGTTCCGGTTTGGTCAGATCAGCAAATTGTAGACGGCCCTGGAGATCCACCCCCAGGAGGATTTGCGCACATCCGGTGGCCTGATCGGTCTGAGGCAATTGATCGACGATTTGAGAAAACAATACGGGCTGGCGGTCAGGGCGTTGCAGGTCAATGGCCACTTGTCCCTGATCGAGATAAATCAGGGGCGTTGCGTCCAAACTCAGACGTATTTGAATCTCCTGGGCCAGCCTTTGAACCGGCCCAAGACGAACTCCTTCTCCTAAAAGCAAGGCAAAGCGAAAAAAGGTCGGGCTGAGTATTGGTTCGGAGGCCAGCGCAACTTTCAAGCCATATTCCTGAAATACCTCGATCACTTTATCTCCCAGTTGTTTCTGTTCTAAAGAAACCTCGGATCGTTTACCCGGATATTCTCTTGTCCTGCTCCCCTTATCTTCCGACGGGATAACCCCGGCCAATCGTCCGATGAGATGTATCAACTCCTGTTCCACCGTTTCGATCCGATCGGCTTTAACCAGCAATTCTTGGGGTTCCGGCTGAAAATGGATGATATCTATCAGATCAGGTTTACCGGAAAATCTCGATTCCTTTCCGGAAAACATCATGAAATACAGACAGGCTTGACTGAGATCAGCCGTTTCCGATCCCTGGCCCAGTTTTATTTCGACGACGGCCCAGCGGTCTTCATCGGGATGACTGACGATTAAATCGGCTACACCGGTCAGAAGGACCGAATCCCGCCAACCGTCCTGAAAAATCTCCCAAATCAATGGAGTTTCCGCCTGAAAGAATTGAGCAGGCCAGGGGGTCTTTACGTCTATATTTTTAGGAAGAAACCCTTTTAGACGGGCCGTCCATAACAGCCCGGCCACCCAATCCGTTAAAGCCTGAATCCCTTGCCAAAAGTTCAGCACCTCTTTCGTAGTCTGTTGCAGCCGGGATTGCTCCTGAAATATTCGGGGGCCTACCAATCTTTGGTAGGTGTGTTTGCGGAGAATCCGTTTCCATTCCCCCTCTTCCGCCTCCGCATCAACTAAGGCCCCCAACCAATTCAAACGGATATTCGGACCGACCAGATCCTGAAATATCCGATGAAACATTCTTCCCAATAGCGGCGTGGATGAGTACGAGCCTCCGCCTCCACCGGGAGACGATTGGGCATAGAGGACCTTCCTGACCTGACTGACGGTTAAGGGGACACTCATACTGGATTCTCCTGCACGTCCAGAGAAAGCGTGTCCGGCACGATTTGAAAGATGATGGCCGGAGGACCGTTCAATAGGCCCACCAGGCCCGGATTTCGTCTGACCCAGGATTCCAGGGAAAGCGCAGGTCGGCCAATCTGCTTGGCAGCCTCCGATAGTGCTATCAAGGACTGTTCTTCCGTTAAAGCCAGCAAAGCCTCTGATGGGAAATCGTCTTCTTCAGGATTTGAGGCTGACAGGTTTTCCATAAAATCCTGAAGGGCCGGGGGGATATTTTCTTCCAGCCATTTTCTTAGGGTATCCGGGCCAATCGTCCGACCCTGGCAGTCCAAATCGCCGGCTTTGGCCTCAGCCAGGAGAGAGCGCAAGGCATCCAGAGCGGCCAAGACCTCCACCGAAGGATGAAGCATCCGCGCTCCTTGTTTTTTTAATTCAGCCAGATATTCATGGGTTTTTTGAGCTGTGGGTTTTATGGCTAGGCGGGGATCACGGATCAAAATCAAATTCGGATGCCGCCCTTTCTTCATTCCTTCAGATAGGCGTTTCAGTTGAAAGGCCAGGCTGGTCATGTTTTTTTGATTACACAAACTGATTGCTATTCGTTTACCCGTTTTCGAAGCTATCACCAGACCTATATCACTGGAAGTCCTGTCCTGATCTTCCAGCCTTAAGTCATCATCCAAACTGATTAAACCGGACAAGCCATGCTGAATAATCTGGTCGGAATCATCGGGCTTGCTCCTCGATGCTTGTTTTTCTAACCGGGACTGCCATTCCGTCTCCAAGAAATCAGCGGGATGCTCAAAGGGTTTTGACGGTTTTCCTTTGGCCGCTTCAAAAAGCTGAGCGCATTGGCTTAAGATTTCTCTAGCCGAAACCCTCCCCACAGGTCGATCTTCAAAAATCTTTTTGATATCCTTTTCCTCCAAGGGCCAAATACCCACCCGGCTTTGGGTGAATCGAGCCAAATCCGTACTTGCTTCTAACCGGGCCGAAATCAGAACCAGAGCCTGATGATACGTCAAGGGTTGCAGAGTCCGTGAGGCGAAACTATCCAGACGATCTTTATCGGCCTTATCAACCGAATTTTTCAAAGAATCGACAAAAGAAGATTGCATGCTGGAAATCAAGAGAGCATTATCCGTCCCGTCGTGGAGGGCTCGGATCATTTTTCCGAAAGCAAACAGACCGATTTTTTCTTCCGGACGGTTTTGCAGGGCCTCTATCTGGTCAAAACAAAAAACTAAGGAGATATCTGATCCGAAAAAATTACACAGGCTCAGGACGATGCGACGTGACTTGTCTTCCGGATCTCCTTCCTCTCTGCTGTCGCTGGAGAGATTTAATTTAACCAAATCCGCTTCACTCAAGGAATCCCCCCTCAACCAAGCCCTGGTTTCTCTGCGGTATTCATTCCCCAGGAATAGAGTTAAGACATTGCAGAGGTCATGATCCATCTGAACTTGAGACAACCAGCCGGTCGCATCTTGAGGGTAGGTGTTCAGTCGAAGATCGGTGATTTTTGAAAACTGGGTTTGGTTATAGTCTCCCGGTCGAAGCAAATCATCGACCAGGAAACGCCTTAGATGTCGCCAGAGCATTTGTGGGGCGGTTTGCAGAGGGACGGAGATAAAGACCGCCGGTAATCCGACAAGATAAGATCGAAGCCGGGCCATCAAATGGGTTTTCCCGCTCCCGGCTTCTCCATGGATGATGATGGAAGTACTTCGATGGGTCTTCTCAACGGAAGAAATAGCCCTACAGCATTCCTGAAAGGCTTCAGCATGGATCTCCGGGACATCTACCTGAGCGGGCTTCCAGGGATCGGAAACCACGGAACCGAGAAAAGGATTAAGGATTCTGGAATCAATCATTTTGTATACTCCGCCAAGACCGCTCCCACATACCAGTTCCCTTTTTGATCATCCACTAATAAATTTCTTTCTTCTTCCGATAAACCCTGGGGAAAACTGTGTCGATGCAGAATCAGTTTGTTTTTTTGGGCCATGTCGATCATCATCCGATCGAATATCCCTTTTTCCATATTTAAGGTCTGGCGCAAATGACGAAGAGATACTAGAGCCCCATAAGGGGCTTGGGGTTCCACCTCGATCATCTTAGTTAAAATCTCTTCTTCAAGGGTTACCTCTTGTCCCGTTTCTAGTCCAACCGATGGGTCGCCGACGATATTGATCGATTTAAAAAGGGCTTCCCAGATTTCTTTTGGCGACACCCGGCAAGGGGCCAGTATCTTCATAACCTGTGACAATTCTTTTTCGACTTTCCGGAGGTATGGTTGGGGATCGGGAGGCTGGAGACCCAATTTAACTTTCAGGCCCACGGTTTTGGGATGGAGGAGAACCGTTCCATCTTCCATTAATGTTTGAACGACCGGTTCAATCGTTTTTTGAGGAAGACCAAACACCCGTTTATTTAATACCTTTTTCAGCTCCGGAGTCGTTAAAGGTTTTTCTGAAAGGGCCTGAAGAACTTTATCGGAGATGAATTCCGTCGAAAGGGATCTCGTCCAAAAACGCTTAGCCCCTTTTCCCTTAGACGGCCATTCAAACAGATTTCGCTTAATGATGAGGTTGGTCAGGAGCTCCGAAAGTTGATCTTCCGGGATTTTAAACGGTCCGGGAAGTTGTTTGCGAATTTCCTTGACTGTTTTGGGTTGGCCTGATTGAGAAAAAAGCTTTATAATTATCTCGGACAAAACCGATTCATCAGGCCATTCACGGATTTTTTTTGCCATTTAGGCCCCTAAAAATAATGCTTGAATTAAGATTATCTTTTTGAAATAGTTCGATAATAGCGAAAGGCTGGAAAGATGTCAAAAGAATTTGTAAAGGAGAAAAAGATGGAAAAGATCGAGTGCGCAACCGACAGGATGTTCTACCCCATGCCCTGTTCCCTGGTGGGTGCCAATGTCGCCGGCAAACCCAATTATCTAACCGTAGCCTGGTTCAGCATGGCTAACCCCAAACCGCCCTATGTTATGCTGACCCTGAGTAAGGCCCACTATACCAACGCAGGAATAAAGGAAAACAAGACCTTCAGCCTGAATATTCCCTCGGCAGAACTGGCCGAACGGACCGATTATTGCGGTATAGTAACAGGGCACAAAGTGGATAAATCAGGGGTCTTTGAATCCTTCTACGGCAAGTTGGAGACCGCCCCCATGATCAAGGAATGCGCTTTTAATGCCGAATGCCGACTGGTCCAGACCGTCGACCTGCCCATGGAAGAACTGTTTATCGGCGAAATCGTCACCGCTTACACGGAGGAACGCTATCTCACCGAGGGAATTCCGGACCTCCGGAAAATGAACCCCATGATCCTGGTAATGCCCCAAAAAATGTATACCGGACTCGGACCGGATATCGCTCCGGCTTGGAAGATCGGGAAGAATTTTTCAGGAAAGAGTTGAAAAATTAGGAAAGGAACGGCTTTGGGGAAATGGGCGTCATGAAGACGATCTTAAAGAAATCACCGTGTTCATCCTTTAATAGGGAGAATTAGGGCGCCAACCCTTCCCCCAAGGCGGCTGTTTTTAATTGCCGATCATAGGATAACAAATGCAGTTCGGGAAATTGCTTCTGTAATCCCTTGGCCGCAGATAAATGCCAAAGATCGGCCCCCCGGAGAGGCCATTTCCCGGAAAGATCTTTAAGGGTATCCCATTGGGGAATAATATTTAGCCTCCTCCAAAGCCCGGTTTCTAAAACTTCCATAGCCGCATCAACCAGAATTTCGGCCATATCTCTTCCCCGCCGAATTCGGGATAAGACGGCCACAACTTCTGAATAAGCTAGGGATGACAGAAAATGAAACCCGGGACGGTTAGCCCATTTCCGGGTTTCTTGGCTGTGTTCATCTTTCAATAGGGCCGAGAGGACGGCCGAGGCATCCCAATAAACAACGGCCGGTTTTTCTTTTCCGATCATCTGTCCCGATCCTCTTGAAGATATTTTTGCGCCAAGCCAAGCGGAGCGGGAAGAGGAGGAGGAAGTCGTCTTCCGGCTTTGTTCGATAAAGGCTCCAGCTTCCCTTGATTTTCCAATTGTTGAATGCGATTTTCCAGGGATAGGTCCTTAGCCGGAAAAGGGATAATCTTCCCTATCGGCTTTCCCCGCTCGGTAATAATAATCTCCTGACCTTCTTTAATTTTCTTCAAAAGGCTGCTCAAATGGGTTTTGACTTCGCGGATTCCCAGGTTCTTGGAAACCATGCGCCTATCCTTTCAAGTGAACCATGTAGTTTCTTTTAATTGTAGTCAATGTAGTTTCTTTTGTCAAGCCCAAACCTATTCAGCCGATCATGCCCTCTCCCCCAACAGATCTAATAACCTTTCATGAATATTATCAAATCCGCCATTGGACATGATCAGGACCACATCCTCTTTTCGCAGCTCATTCTTTAGGATATGCAATATCTCCTCGGTATCCGGTGAATAATCGGCCTTGGCCCCCGAAGCCTTCAGGTCATCCACCAATTGGGCGGAGGAAAACCGCTCTTCTTCCGGTATCTTCTCCAGGCCTGGGGCCTCCCGGATCAAAACACGATCAGCCCCTTCAAAGGCGGAAATGTAGTCCTTTTGAAAGACCTTTCGCCGGCTGGTGTTGGTCCGGGGTTCGAAGACGGCGATCAGGCGATTTTCCGGATACTGGGTTCGGATGGCCTGAATCGTTTCTCGCACCGCCGTGGGATGATGGGCAAAATCATCAATCACCGTCACACCAGCCCGGACTCCTCTTACTTCTTGTCTCCGGTGCACTCCCTGAAATCCGGCCAATCCTCTAGCCACCACTTCCGGAGTCAACCCGATCCGGGTCAACATGGGCATCAAGGAAAGGGTATTTAAGGCATTATGCTTCCCGGCTAAAGGCGAATCAAGGGTGCTGACATATTCACCGCGACGGAAAACCTTAAAACGGCTGCCTTGTTTAAGGGGTGTCAGATCGCGGACCGTCCAGTCCCAACCATTTTCCAAACCGTAGGTCTCCACCGGACAGGAAGCCCGAGAAAGAATTTCATTGATTCGGGGATCAGGACCATAAGCCGCCAATAAGCCGTCTTGAGGAATGATCTCCAGGAAACGGGCAAAAGCCTGTTGGATAGCCTCAATATCGGCATAAATATCGGCATGATCAAATTCGATGCTGGTCAACACCGCGTAATGAGGCTGGTAATGGAGAAGCTTAGGACCCTTGTCAAAAAAGGCCGTATCGTATTCATCCCCTTCAAAAACAAAATAAGGCCCGCTGCCGATCTGATAATTCCTCTCATACCCTCTGAGGATACCGCCGATCATAAAGGACGGGGACAACCCGGCCTGATCCAATATCGAGGCGAGCAGAGAAGACGTCGTCGTCTTGCCGTGGGTCCCGGCAATGACCAACGAACGCTTATCCTTTAAGAAGAGACGGGCCAGGGCCTGGGGCAGGGAAAGAAAAGGTAGACCAAGGCGCATCAATTCCTGGGCCTCTGCATTGACCTGGGTGATCACATTACCGACGATTACCAAGTCGGGTCGGGGATTCAGGTTTTCCGGCCCGTATCCCTCCCTGACTTTGATGCCCAGGCCGGCTAGAAAGGTACTCATGGGTGGATAAACCGCCTGATCCGATCCGGTAATCTGAAAGCCTTTTTCTTTGAGCATACCGGCCAGGGAGCCCATGCCGGTGCCGCATATGCCCATGAGATGAATATGTTTGATTTCTTCGGGAAGATAATTATTGGTTAAGTCGACCATGATACTCCTTTAGCCCGTGGCCGAACAACATCAGCCTTGAGCTAGGATATCGGATATTACTGTGTTGGCCCAATAAATCCCTCCCGACCTCCCTTTGTCAAAGGGAGGGGAAAGACTTCCCCCTTAGAAAAAGGGGGAATGAGGGGGATTTTGAGGCTCTGATAATTTTTGAAATGGACCTTTTGCTAAACTTGTTTTCTTAATACAACCTTATTCCGGGTATTAAATATCGTTCTTCCGCCTTTTCGTCAACCTGAAAGATACCTTTTAGATCCGCAGGCTTGACTAAAACTCTCGACTATGTTTTATTTTGTCAAAAAGAGGTCAGGTTTATTAAACATCACGAAGATAAATTATGGAACCGAATCCGTTAATAAAAACCTTTGCCCCACTGTTAATGGAAGGAAACCTTGACGGGCCGATTTTGGATCTGGCCTGCGGCCAGGGGCAGAACGGTCTTTTCCTGGCCGACCAGGGACTTCCGGTCATTCTAGCCGATCGCTCTTCAGAGGCCCTGAATGAAGCCCGAAGATCGGCAGAGGGAAAAAATCTGAAAATGACTATTTGGGAAATCGATCTGGAAACCGGGCCCAATCCACTTATAGACGAATACTACCGGGCCATCCTGGTCTTTCGCTATCTCCATCGCCCGCTAATCCCCTGCCTAAAAAAAGCCGTCCAAAAGGGTGGGATCTTGATCTATGAAACCTTCACCGAAGAGCAGGCCCGCTACGGTCCCCCTCATAATCCGGATCACCTTTTGCGGCCGGGAGAACTGTTGGACTGGTTTAAAGACTGGCAGGTTTTCCACTACTTTGAGGGCCTCTTGGAAAATCCCACCCGGGCAATGGCCCAGATGGTCTGCCAAAAACCTAAACAAGTCAATCTGATCCCTGACAATCTGTTTAAATAAGCGAGGGGAAAAACCTCTTTTCCGCAGGTTG
>Ga0233425_10001530_pt1 | contig 51406 bp, 35 predicted proteins | sample Watercolumn_Towu_2_FD_181712 | JGI IMG/M metagenome (GOLD analysis project Ga0233425, IMG submission 181712) | Freshwater microbial communities from Lake Towuti, South Sulawesi, Indonesia - Watercolumn_Towuti2014_140_MG | ecosystem: Environmental > Aquatic > Freshwater > Lake | place...
GGAACGTCTTGCCGATAGTGCTGTTTGGCGAGCGCCGAAGCCTCCGCCTCGTCGTGAGCGACGAAGACCTTTCCATCGGGCCCGTACCACGCCGGGATCTGATGGCCCCACCAGAGCTGGCGCGAGATGCACCAGGGCTGGATGTTCTCGAGCCAGCGGTAGTAGTCGTTGGCAAAGCGCTCCGGAATGAACCGCGTCTTGCCGCCCTTGACCGCAGCCAGCGCCTCCTTGGCGAGCGCGCCCGCGTTCACATACCACTGGTCGGTGAGCCACGGCTCGATCGCGACGCCCGAGCGGTCGCCGTGGGGCACCGTGTGCGTGGTCGGCTCGATCTTCTCGAGCAGAGCTAGCGCGGCAAACGCAGACACAACAAATTTGCGGGCGTCAAATCGGTCCACGCCCTTCAACTCATTTGGCCAGGTCTCAAGTGGGTAATTCTCCAGTGCTCTAAACAAGGGATACTCATTTGGACCGTCCCTCAACATGCAGCCATGTTCGTCAAGAACATTTATGACCCTCAGTTTTTGCCGCTTCCCTACCTCGAAGTCGTTGAAGTCGTGCGCGGGCGTGATCTTGACCGCGCCCGTGCCCTTCCCGGGATCGGAGTACTCGTCGGCTACGATCGGGATCTCCCGGCCGACGAGCGGCAGGCGGACCTTGGCGCCCGCCTTGATGAGCGGCTGATAGCGCTCGTCCTCGGGATGCACGGCGACGCCCGTGTCCCCGAGCATGGTCTCGGGCCGCGTGGTGGCGACGACGATGTGGTCCTTCGCGTAGCCCGGCACCTTCCTCGAGAGCGGGTAGCGGAAATAGTACATGTGCCCGGAGGGATCGCGCTGGAGCACCTTGCCCAGTGCCTCCGCGTCGAATGGCTTCTCGTCAGCCATCTTCCAGGAGAACGAGCCCTTCTTCTCGACCTGCACCACCTCGAGATCGGAGATCGCCGTCTGGAACCTCGGGTCCCAGTTGACGAGGCGCTTGTCCTTGTAGATGAGGCCCTGATGGTAAAGGTCGACGAAAACCTTGAGCACGGCCCGGCTCAAGCCCTCGTCCATCGTGAACCGCTCGCGGCTCCAGTCGCACGAGGCACCGAGCCTCTTCAGCTGATTGACGATGGTGCCGCCGCTCTCCTCCTTCCAGGACCACACCTCTCTGAGGAACGCCTCGCGTCCCATGGTGCGCCGGTCGGAACGGTTCTCGCTCGCAAGCTTGCGCTCGACCACCATCTGCGTGGCAATGCCTGCGTGATCGGTGCCGGGCTGCCAGAGCACGTCCTTGCCGCGCATACGCTCGAAACGGCAGAGCACGTCCTGCAGTGTGTTGTTCAACGCATGCCCCATGTGGAGCGAGCCGGTCACGTTCGGCGGCGGAATGACGATCGCAAAGGGCGCCGCCTTTTCTCGCCCTGGCCTTCCACACTTGAAGGCCTCTGCCTTCTCCCAATCGGCGTGGACGCGCGGCTCGATCTCGGCCGGCTGGTAGGTCTTGTCGAGCATGGGTGCCTGAATCTCTAAGGTCCGGCGGTCCTACGATCCGCCTTGCCCGGCTGTCAACATCTCAGCGCGCGGGATGGAGCCTCAAGGGTGAAGAAAAATGGCGCGTTTTCTGACGGTTAAATCGCCAGCCTCGACCAGAGCACGCGCGCTAGGCCGCACCGGGACACCCCTGTCATGAATTACCCCGTGACGTAGACCTGGCCCTTCTCGAACAGCTTGCGAACCTCCTTTGCCGTCTTGCCGGTCGGCAGCTGATAGTGCGGATTGTCGACGAACGAGCTCCAGCTCCCGCCCCACTCGAGGCCCTTCACCTTCTTCAGAATGGCAGCCCCGAGGTCGGTGTAGAGCTTCTCCTCCTTCGCGTTGTTGCCCTCGATGTACTTGCCGCCCACAAAAATGCCGACGTCCCAGGCAATGCCGAAATTGTGGTTGCTGCCCCCGCCCTTGGCATTGGTCACTTTCCGCTTGTTGAGCTGGACCGTGCGGCCGATCGCATAGAGCGCGTCCTGCTCGGCATAGGTCCGCGTTCCGGAGATGAGCTTGCAGGTCACGGACTGATCCGCCGCGGCCGACATGAACGCTCGGGCCTTTTTCTGCGCCGAAGGAATGAGCGTTCGAATGGCCGTCTCGGTGCGCGGATCGAAGGCTCCCTGCTTCTCCTTGATACGCTCATACTCATCGTCGAAGCGCTTCTCGCCGTCGTCGACCGCCTTGCTCCATTTGCCGTCGAGCGGGCCTGCGTAATACCCCGACACCATGAGAATCCGCTGAAAGAACAGGACGTCTGCCTTGAGCAATTTGGCACTCATGCGCGCCTCCCCTCCGACGCTGTTGCCTCAGGCCCCAATTTTTGGAAACGGGCGCTCCTGCCGGTTTGACCTTTCCGCCGGCCTAGATTTTTGTCCCGGGCTTCATCGCGCCCGATTTCATGACCTCGCCGCGCAGCGCCTTCTCCATGATGCGCGGCATGTTCTCCTGGACCCACCTCTCGAGCATCGGGCGGAGCATATCGGCGACCATGTCCTCGAGCGTACGCACCGATGTCCCCTGAGCGTCTCCAGCTCCCAATCTCTGGGCTGCCCCGGCGAAACCACTCTGGTGGCCGGCGAGCCGCGAGGCATCCACCCCTGACGAAGCCGCAAGCCCCGCAGCGAGGGCCCCGAGCGCAGAGGCCGCCGCCGCCTGGGTCTCGCGGTCCACACCGGGTGATTGAAAACGGGCCAGCGCGGAAGCGGGAGCCGCCGCGCCTGCGGCCATGAGCGCGCCGCCCGTACCGCCACCTGAAAATGCCGGCTTCCAAGCCCCGCCGGGAGGATCAAATGGAAAATCAGGAAATGATTGCGGCGTGCCACCCGCGTGCATGGCCGCAATCACGACAGGCCCTTGTGCCTGGCCCTTGCTGTCCCGGGCCGCGGATTCCGCCTCGGCCTGTCGTGCGATCTCGGCCGGCGTCATGGGCACCGCGACGAACGCAGCCGCGGCGCGCGGCTCGGCCGATGCAACCCTTTCCGCGCCCAGAGGGTCGAGCGTCTCGGCCGCCTGCTGGGATTGAGCCTTAGGGAACGCGAGACTGAAATCTGGCACCGATGAACCCGATTTCGCGCCCCCCTCTTGGGTGCCGGGCCCCTCCCCCTCGCCATCTTGCCCGGCAAGGGCGGCGGCAATGGCACTCGCCGTGCTCGATTGAGCGCCGGAGCGCTGCGCCCCTCGGGCTTCGAACTGTGCTCCTGAGAGGGCATCGCGCGGAGCGCTCAGCATGCCATTCCGGCTGCCGTCCTGTGCCGCACCCGATCGAGCCGCGGCACGCGCGCCCTCGCCGTCGGACGGGGCGTCCTCGAACAGATCGGTCAAATCGTCGTCGACGGCCGCGCCCATCGATGTCGCGCCGCGCAACGCGCCCGACAGCCGGTCGATGGGGGGAAGCAGAGGCTCTTCGGCCTCGGCGGCATGAGATCCCGCTCCAGAAAGCGCGGACTCGATCAAGGGATTGACGACGCGCCTCTCTGCTGCCCCTCGGTCGGCACCTGGCTCGTCGGCAATGAGCTTGCGGATCGACGCTAGAATGTCGTCCATATTCGGCTCACCGGCCTTTTCCGGTTTGGTCATCGCCCATCCTCAATGGAAATGCATGCGTCCTCGGCGTTGTGCCGTCCAAACGCCCGAGTGCGCGAGGCGGCGCGGGGCTCCGCGCGAGGCGATGCGCCACGCGGAGCCGCGACCGGTGCACGCTCAAAGCAATGTGGGCTTCTTACCTGTCTTGACACTTTCAGCCACTTCGATGTGCAGCGCCTTCTCGACCATCCGGGGCATGTTGTCCGACAACCACTGACGCAACATGGGCCTGAGCAGCTCTGCCGTTGTATCCTCGATGGCGCCGCTTCCCGCCGTCGCCTCCGGACCCGCGCCCCCGCCCCGCGCCGCGGCATCCTGGAGAGCCCCGCCCGTCATGGCCTGGGAGCTCCCGAGAGGCGGAGGCGACATCTGAGCTGCAAAGGGGTCCGCATCAAACACCGATTGAGCCCGCTGAGGAGCCGCAAACGCCTGAGCATTGGTGTTCGAGAGAGGTGCCGCCGTTTGCGGAACTCCATCCGACATGCGAGCAAACCGCGTGTCCTTGAATGGTGCCATCACGCGCTTCACGTCCTCGGTCCGCGGGGCCTGCGGCATCGGGAACGCTGCCTGCTGCATGGGGTCGGCGGCCGGAGCCTCGGTTGCAGGCTTCTGCGACGCCTGGGGCTCGATGCGAGCGGCCTTGAGGCTGCTGAGACTGGGATACGCCGATTGCTGAACATCCAAACGCGAGCCCGTGGCCCCGCCCTGAGCCGCGTGCGCACGCGCCAGAGCGTCGAGGTCCGCTCCCATTGCCGAGGCGCTCCTGCCGTCCCCTGCTCCGCCGGATTGCGCGCTGCGGATCGCATCTGTCAGCCGGCCAAAGAGGGGGGCGGGCTTCTCGGCAGCGGGCTGAGCGCTCGCCCGGAACATCGAGGGCAGCTCGAACTCCTGGCCTTCCTCTTGAGAGCCGTCCTGTGCGACGGCCTTGGCCTGTGGATTGAGTGCCGCCGGCTCGGCCGGCTCCTCTGCGATGATCCTGCGAATGGAGGCCAGAATTTCCTCCATGCTCGGCTGAGCATTCTTGTCGTTCATATCCATGACGCCACCTCGTACGCGAATACCGACGCTACACCCGCACGCCCAACCACCCCATCCCGGCCACCGTGCTGATGACCGTCACTTCCCGGCCTCCAAGACGACGCCGGAACGGAACTTACGTCTGCGAGGCCGCTCAATCCTGGAAGGTCGCCAGCGGTCTCCATCTTCCCGATTTCGGCGTTTTTCGTCGATGCCCCACGCCTATGGGGCTTCTAGATACCATACTGGGCAGCTGTGTGGCAAAAAGAAGCAAGAGCTTGTAGCGGCATCGATTCATGCCCAGTCCCGATGCCCCCAGTCCCGACGCCCCGAGGGCTGCCGCGGGCTGGTCACGTTGCTGTGTCCGGCACATTTTCTGAACGCGGCCGCAAAGCTCCCGCATCGCCGTCCGGAGTGCTCACGCTCGCTGGTCTGTCTGGAGATGTGGGGGCTACTTCGCCGGGGCATACCCGGCCGGGGGCGGCACCACCACCGTGCGGCCTTCCTCGTCGGTCACCGTGATGCCCCACCATTTGCGGCGGACCTCGTGATAATGGATCTCGGGATCGTAGACCGGGTCCGCCACGCCGAGCTGTGCGACCTCGAGACGCCCCATCGACTGGACGAGCGAGTAGGCCGCCACCACCAGATCGCGCCGGGTCTGCGACAGCTGCACTTGAGAGTTGAGGAGCTCAAGCTCTGCATCGAGCACGTCCAAGAGCGTGCGCTGGCCGACCCGCTCCTCCTCACGCACGCCGGCGAGCGCGGTCTGGTTTGCCTCGACCTGCACCCTGTCGGAATCGATTTTCGCGCGAACGCCCAGAAGCTGCGACCAGGCCGACGTGACCTGAGCCTGCACCTCCGAGCGCGCCTGCTCAATGCGCTGCAGCTTCTCGATGTGCTGTTGCTTGGCCTGACGCACGCGCGCGTGCACCTCACCGCCCTCGTAGATCGGCACGCGAACGCGTCCCGTCACGGTGGCGACCTCTCTTTCATCGCTGAGCCGGTCCGAGTCGAAGCGATCCTGGTAGGATGCCTCGACCTGCACCTCCGGCAACAACTCGCCTCGGATCCGGTCGACGGCATGGCGGGCCGCCTCCTCGTCGTAGAGCGCTCCCACCACCGCCGGGTTCTCGTTGACGGCGACGGCGACGGCTTCATCGAGAGACTTGGGTAGAATACGGTCGAAGCCGCTCGGCTCCCTCAGGGCTGCCGGCGGATGGCCAATCACCTGCTCGAAGGCTGCACGGCGCGACTTCAGGTTGGCGCGCGCCTGATCGAGAGCGGAAACCGCGCCGGCGCGCCGCGCCTGGGCCTGCGCGACGTCCGTTTTCGTCACCTCGCCGACGGCAAACCTGTCCTGGGTCGCCTTGAGCTCCTTGCTCAAGACGACGACATTGTTCTCGCGTTCCTGCACGATCGCCTGATCGCGCACGACATCGGCGAAAGCGATCACGGCGTCGAGCAGCACCTCCTGCTCGACGGCGCGCAACTGCTCGCGACCGGCACGAACAGTCGCCTCTGCCCCCCTGACGCCGTAAACGGTCTGCAGTCCGGTAAAGATCGGCTGCACGGCATCCACGGAGTAGGCCTTGGGATAGGTCTTGCCCTCGGCAAGAGAGTCGGGCCGCGTGTTGGTGTTCTGCCAACTCGTCTCGCCGTTGGCCTCGATGCGAGGCCGGAAGCCCGACATCGCCTTGGCGACCTCCTCGTCGGTCGCGCGCAGGGCGGCCCGCTGGGCATCGAGCTTCGGATTGTAGTTGTAGGCGGCCGCGAGCGCCTCGTTGAGCGTTTCGGCAATAGCAGGGACCGCACCACAGGAGAGCCCCGCGGCGACCATTATCGCTCCGACAACGCTGGCAACGAGCCTTGCCCGCAAAGCACCCCCCTTGGCATCAGCGCCGCCCGAGCCGAACGCGATACGCCGGCTGCGAGCAACCATGCGCCCGCGCACCCCTCGATCCAGACCCGCAGGCGCGAATCGATGGAGCAGCAGGAGTGAGTAAACCGCTCATACGCAGCTTGTACAGGCGGCGGGCCTGATTCGCTCATAAAATCTAGCCAGTTAGCTGCAAGCTGTTCTCGAGGCGTGTCTCTAACCACACACGCAAGGACTCGCGCGGACGCCCGGACGCCCAGCGAAAATCGCCTGCCCGGCCTTCGCCGCGGCTGGTCTGAGCGATCTGGAGAGCGGCGGCAGACCTGCTTCAGTCTGGTGTCGGCGTCGCCGTGGGAGACGGCCAGGCGTTCGGTCCGGCCGTCGGCACGGGCTATGCTCACCCCGCACTATTTTTCCCTGACCTTATGATGGTGCAGCTCGTCATCGTAGAGCACCGCACTCAAGGCAATCGCCTCGGCCGTGAGCCGGCCCATCGGTGGATTGGCGGCTCAATCGCTGAATGAACGGCAGACCGGGGCCCGCTGTCAGAACCGGAAGGCGGCCCTCTGCTCGAAACCGGGAAGGACGGGAGCCGCGGCATCGAAGCCAGGGGTTTCGTCCCAGCTCGAGCCGCGCCGGCGCCAGAGCACGGCGCGCTGTGGGGGCGCGTCGCCGAGAATGGCAACCAATCGCCCGCCTTCGGCCAATTGCGCCAAAAGGCGCTCGGGCGCCGAGTCGACGGCGCCCTCGACGACGATCACGTCGTAGGGACCCTGGTCCGGCACGCCTGCGCAAAGGTCCCCCGTCGCGACAGTCACGTTCTTGACCTCTACGCCATGACAGGCATTGCGTCCCGCAGCGGCGAGTCCGGCGTCCGATTCAAGAGCGATCACGCTTGCAGAAAGGCGAGCCAGGACGGCTGCGGAGTAGCCGGTGAGCGACCCCACGTCGAGAACCTTGTCACGAGCCTCCGGAGCCGCGAGCTGTATGAGCTTGGCGAAGGTGCGCGGCGCGAGCAGCGCACGCCGGCCGGCGCCAGGCATGCCGACCTCTGTATCCGAGTAGGCAAGCCCCTTCATGCCGGCGGGAACAAAGGCTTCGCGCGGGATCTCGAGCATGGCCCTCAGGATCCGGCGGTCGGTCACGTCGCTCGGACGGACCTGGGACTCGACCATGTTCTTGCGTTGGGTAGCGGCATCCGCCATTCCGACCTCCCCCGTGACCACAGGCAGCGCCCTCTATCTCGCCTGTCCGGCCGTCAAATGCAACGCGGCCGAACTCGGTCTTGTGGAGCGCGCCGGCTCCATGATAGACCGCACCCCACCCGGGAGCCCGGCACCAATTTTTGGGAATTCCCGGGTATGTTGTGCCTGTCCGGGGCTGTCGAGCCCAGGCGACCGGCATGAGAGTGGGGCCACGTGGCGGAGTGGTTACGCAACGGTCTGCAAAACCGTGTACTCCGGTTCAATTCCGGACGTGGCCTCCACCCCTCGGTCTGCTCCACGATCCCCTTAGTCTCCGGCTCCGCGGCTTCCTGTGGATCATCCACCTGGCCATTGACTTGCCGCACCAACGCAGTGTCACTCTCCGAGCGCACGGCATTTATTCCGGCAGCTGTCTATTCCGGCTGCCGTCGCTTATCTCACGGTATACTGAGGGGTCATGACCATGCTCGCACTCCGCACCCTTATCGCCTGTGCTCTCGGCTTCTTGATCCTCGCAGGCAGCGCGGCAAACGCCGAGGACGCTGCCCAAAGCATCCAACAGCGCCAGGAGGAGGACTTGCGCGCGGCCTTCGAGGCCGTCGAGAGGAACGCCATTCACGGACCCCAGCGCGTACCCCTTCTGACCCAGGGCTCGATCGAGCTGCCCAAGGGCTATGTCTTCGTCCCGCAACCGACCGCCGGACAACTGTCACGCGCGCTCGGAAACCCCCACTCCCCCGTGCTCGCCGGCATGCTGTTCGACGAGGAGGGCAGCGGCTGGATGGCCTATCTCGACTACATCAGCGACGGCTACATCAAGGACGACGACGCCCTGACGTGGAATGCGAACGACCTTCTCCAGGGCTTGAAGGACGGCACCGAGGCAGCCAACGGCGAGCGGCAGGAGCGCGGCTTTCCGCCCCTAGAGGTCACCGGCTGGGCCGAGAAGCCCGCTTACGACGCCAAGGAGCACCGCCTGGTGTGGTCTGCCATTGTCCGCCAGAAGAGCGCGGACAGCTCTGCCAGCTCGGTCAACTACAATACCTATGCGCTCGGCCGCGAGGGGCATTTCGAGTTGAACCTCGTCACCGCCGCCGACAGGATCGAGGAGCAGAAGATCCATGCCAGAACGCTGCTCGCAGCACTCGCCTTCGACGAGGGTAAACGCTACCAGGACTTCAACGCCGAGACCGATCATGTTGCCGAGTACGGGCTTGCGGCGCTGGTCGGCGGCATTGCCGCCAAGAAGCTCGGACTCTTAGCAGTCATCGCCGCATTCTTCGCGAAATTTGCGAAGCTCTTCGCCGTGGCTGCCATCGCCGGGCTTGTCGGACTGAAGCGCCTGTTCACGGGCAGGCGACAGGGATGAGGCGATGAAGTCGCTCGGCTTATTGCTTCTGAAGCTCGCTTCCGGCCTCAAGCTCGGCAATCTTCTCACCACCGGCGGCACCATGCTGCTGTCGCTGATTGTCTATGCCGGCATCTTCGGATGGCGCTACGCGGCCGGCTTCATCGCGCTCCTCTTCCTCCACGAGATGGGGCACTTCATCGCCATGCGCCAGCGCGGGCTCAACGCAGGTGCGCCGGTGTTCATCCCCTTTCTCGGAGCCTACATCGAGATGAAGGATCAGCCGTATGATGCCGAGACCGAGGCCTACGTGGCCATGGCTGGCCCGCTCGTGGGCACGGTCGCAACGTTCGCCGTCTATTTCTATGCGCTCGAGACCGAGTCCCGGCTCTGGCTGGCCGTGTCCTATGCGGGGTTCTTTCTCAATTTCTTCAATCTCATCCCGGTCTCTCCTCTGGACGGAGGGCGGATGACCGCGGTCTTGTCGCCCCGCGTTTGGCTCGCGGGCGTGCCCCTGCTCGTTGCCGCCTTCGCCTACTCGCCAAGTCCCATACTGATCCTGATCGCGGTCCTGGCACTGCCCCAGCTCATGAAGGCGTGGACCTACGACGCCAGCGCACCGGAAAACCAGAGGTACTATGGGGTAAGCGCAAGCACCAAGATCGAGTACGCGGCCATCTACCTTCTGCTCGCTGCCGCCCTTGGCATCATGACCTACAGCGTGCACCAGCAGTTGGGCGGCTGATCAAGCCTACGCCACCGCCCGATACCGGATTGGAGCCCGGCACGTGCCCGCTTGCGCGGCGCAGCTTCTGGATTTGGTGCGGTTTTTGGTCTAAACCCCTCGCCATCGGAGCGGGGTTCTGCTAAACGGCCGTCTCTCCGGGGCGCCCCCGACCGGCGCTTCGAAGCCTGTTTTCCGCGGTAGCTCAGTGGTAGAGCATCCGACTGTTAATCGGACGGTCGCTGGTTCGAGCCCAGCCCGCGGAGCCAGTCTCTTTCTCAATTGATGTTGTGCGCAACCAGGCTGCCATCCGGGGCCCGGTGGCCGGCTCTGCGCCTCAGGGGGCCAGACCTTGCGCGGGCGGTGGGGGCGCGTCGGGATCGAATGCGTCCGCAGCCGGCTTGCCGTCGCGGTTGTAGATGTCGGTGCGGAAGTGAACCTCGCCAGTCCGCTCGGCCCAGGCCGTAATGTAGGTGAAATACACGGGTACGGGCCTCGTGAGATTGAGATCGAGCGCCTGTCCGGATTGCAGCACGGCCTCGACCTGTCCCGGATTCTCCCACCCCGGCTCGTAGCGCATGATCCATTCCACGAGCTTGAAGACGTCCTGCACGCGCACGCAGCCGGCGCTGAACGGGCGGACACGCTGCTGAAACAGCGGCTTCATCGGCGTGTCGTGCATATAGACGCCTTCCGGGTTCTGCATGTCGATGCGCACGAGACCGAGAGCGTTCTGAGGTCCGGGATCCTGGCGGAATTTGATCTTGGTCGCATCGGCCTGCGACCAGTCGATGGCCGTGGCATCGAGCTCAGGTCCGTTGAAATCGCCCGAGATGACCCGGATCTGCTCCTTTTCGAGATACTCCGGCTCCTTCTGCAACCGCGGGATGACGTCGAGCTGGGCCACGCTGTCCGGAACTTTCCAGTACGGGAAGAAGTTGATCGCCTTGATCATGGCCCGGAGCGAGGGCGTCGGCCGTTCGGCGCGCCCAACGATGACCCGGTGGCGCTGCTCGACCTGATAGCGCTCCACGGCCTCAAGTTGAAAAGCCGGCACGTTGACCAGCACGTAGCGCTCCTCGAGCGGCTGTTGAAGCAGCTCGACGATGCGGTTGCGGCTCAAGCGTAATTGATCGAGGCGCTGCTCGGCGGTGAAGTTGAGAGCGGCCAGCGTCGGCTGATCGACGCGCCCCGTCGGGCGCAAGCCATTGCGCTCCTGGAAGTGCGTGACAGCCGCCTCGAGAACCTGGTCGAACTCGTAGTCGTCGAAGGTGCCCGAATTGGCAGCGAGCTCTCCCGTGACCCGCAACCGGCGGCGGAGGGCCGGCACGCGCTCATCGCCGTCGCCCGGACGCATGGTGCGGGTTCCGGGAATGATCGGCCAGCCACCCTTGGACAGAATGCGCTCGTAGCGGGCGATGGCCTTGTCGATTTGGTCCACCATCTCGTCGCTGCGCCAGGGGATGTCGTCGGGACGCAGGTCGTTCAACGTATCGGGCTTCAACGGCTGGCGCTCGGACTGGCGCGCCTTGCCCGAGTAGTCGGGCGAGCCGAAACCCTGGATCCCCTCCCACCAGTTGCCCGATTGCGCGCCGGCGCCTCGGCTGGACGCGGCGAGCGCGATGAGCGCCACGGTGACAGCGGCCACCACCGCACGGCATACCGCGCCCGGTGCACGCTCTCCCCTGGCGGCCCCGATCGCACTCCAAATCAGCATCGACAGCCCTCTCGTCAGATGACCGGCACCACACCAGAGGTGCGGCGGCCGGGCCCGGCCCTTGCCAAGTTCTGGCCGACAATGATCGCCATAATTGGACAAAAAGACGAAACGGTTGCCGCCGAGCCAGGCCCCCCCTTAACAGCCGGAAGACGCCCATGCCAGTGGGATTGCTGCAGGAGTGTCTTGCGCGGCACGCCCTATCGCGTCCCCTCGCCGCATTTTCGCTGCGCCAGCCTGCCCGGCTGGCTTCAAAAATGGTCCCAACCCGTCCTTTCGAGCTCAAGCGGGACACCGTCGGGACCTACGATGGCAACCCCCGTGCCGTCCGTCACCGTGCCGATGGCGGCTATGGACACACCACTCCTGGCAGCGGCGGTCTCGAAACCGGTGGATTGGTCCGGAGGCACGGCAGCCAGCACCTCGTAATCGTCGCCTCCGGCGACGAGATCGCGCAAGAGACCGGGAGCGGCCGCGAGGACACGCTTTGCCGGTGGCGAGAACGGAAGGTCGCCCGAGCACACGCGCGCGCCCACCCCGCTCGCTCTCACCAGCCGGCCGAGATCCTTGACGAGTCCGTCCGAGACATCCATCGAGGCCGATGCAAAGCCGAGGAGCGCCGCTCCAAGCCCGAGCCGGGGCTCGGGGCGCCGATAGCGGCCCAAGAGCCGGTCGCGCTCCTCCCTCTCGAGGGCCCAGGCGTGCGCAAGACCGGGATTTTGACGCAGGCGCAGCCCAAGCCATCCGTCGCCGACGGTTCCGGAGAGATAGAGCCTGTCTCTCGCCCTGGCGCCGCTGCGCCTCGGTATGCGGCCCTTTGGAGCCCGCCCGATGGCGGTGATCGTTATGGAGAGGGGTCCTGGGCGGCGATCCGTATCACCGCCCGCGAGCACGATCCCGAATGCCTCTTGCGCCGATCCCAGTCCAGCGGCGAAGGCTGCGAGCCAGTCGCGCTCCGGCGCCTCGGGAAACGACAGCGCCATGAGATAAGCGACCGGACGCGCGCCCTTTCCGGCGAGGTCGGAGACGTTGATCGCAAGCGCCTTCCAGGCGATGTCCTCCGGCGCATCGTCGGCAAAGAAGTGCACGCCCGCCGCGACCGCATCCGTCGTGAGCACGAGCTCCTCGCCGGCAGACAACGCGAGCGTTGCACAGTCGTCGGAAAGCCCAGCGGCACCCGGCAGCTCCTTCGCGAGTGGGGCCAGAAAGGTCTCGATCAGCTCGGCTTCGCTTCGAACTCGGACCATCGGCCGACCTTCCCGCGCTCAAGGAGTGCTGCGATCCTCGAATTCCTTGGGGCGCACCCTCCTTGCGATGCGATCGAGGACGCCATTCACGACCCTCGGCTCCTCGACGTCGAAGAAGGCATGCGCAACATTGATGTACTCGTTGATGACGACCCGCGCCGGCACGTCGTCGCGCTCCAACAGCTCGAGCACGCCCGCGCGCAGAATGGCCCGCAGAATGGAATCGATGCGCACCAACCGCCAGCCGATGGCGAGCTGCTCGTCGACCAGAGGGTCGATATCGCGCTGCCGGCGCAACACACCCTTCAGAATCTCGGAGAAAAAGGTTGAGTCTGCGCCCTCGAGGCTGCCGCCGTTGTCGCCTTCGGCGTCCTCGGAGCCGGCCGATGCACCGGTGAACCGGTGCTTCACGAACTCGTCGATGACGTCCGTGAGATCGGTGCCGGCCATGTCCATCTGATAAAGGGCCTGCACGGCCGCGACACGCGCAAGGCTGCGCGGCTTCTGAGCCTCGGCCGGCGTCTTCTTGCGCTTGGCCGCCGTCATGCTTCTGCCTTTCCGGGGTTGGCGGCGATCCACATGAGCCGCAGACAGGCTCGGGCGGCATCCCCCCCCTTGCCCAGGGCGCCGCCCCGCGCGCGTTGAAGCGCCTGCGCCTCGGTATCCACGGTGAGAACCCCGTTGCCGAGCGGGATGGCATTGGTGACGGCGGTCTCCATGAGCCAATGATTGGTCATGGTGCAGACGATATCGTAATGCGAGGTTTCGCCGCGGATGACGCAGCCGAGCGCGATGACGCCGCCGTACATGCCGCCTGATCCACGAGGCTTGAAAAGCCCATTGGCAATCGCCTGCCTCAACGCCTGGGGAATTTCGAGCGCTCCCGTCACCGCCAGCCGGTCACAGGCAACTTTCTGCTCGCCGAGCACGGCCGTCGCGCCACTGACGAGCTCCGCTGTGATCGATGCGTAGAATGGCGCCTCGATCACGAGCACGCGCGCATCCCCGCCCGAATAAAGCGCCATGCTCTCAAGAGCCCGCGAGCGGTTGTCCGTTGCCACCATGAGAGTGCCTACTCGATCCGCCGCGTGGCCGTAATCCTGAGACCGAAGGCCTCGAGCCCCACGTAGACGTCGGCGGGTGCATTCGTCAACAGCACCATGTCGGTGATGCCGAGATCGCGCAGGATCTGCGAGCCGACACCGATTTCGACCTGGCGCCGGCCGCGGCTTGCCTTATCGGGCATCTCGGCATCGCGGCGCCTTGCGATCCAGTCCGACACACTGCGTGGTTGTGGATCGCGGATCAGCACGAGAACGCCGCGCCCCTCCCGATCGATTGCGCGCATGGCCCTTGCCACGGCCGAGCCCGTCGCCTGATCATCACCGATGCCGAGCAGGTCGCCCGGAACGTTGACGGCATGCACGCGCACCAGCACGGGACCGGGCTTCTCGAGATCGCCTTTGACGAGCGCCAGGTGCTCGGCCGGATCGACGGTCGTCGTATAGACGCGCAGGTCGAATGCGCCGCCAAATGCGCTCTCGATGGCGGTTTGCGCCACCTGCTTGACCAGCCGGTCGTTCTCGAGCCGGTAGGCGATCAGGTCCTCGATAGTGCCGATCTTGAGCCCGTGACGCTCGGCGAAGGGAACGAGATCGGGCATGCGCGCCATCGTCCCGTCGTCGTTCATGATCTCACAGATGACGGCAGCCGGAAGCAAACCGGCCATGCGCGCCAGATCGACGGATGCCTCGGTATGCCCGGCCCGGATCAGCACGCCGCCATCGCGAGCGATGAGCGGAAAAACGTGACCGGGCGATACAATGTCGCCGGCCCCTTTGGTGGGATCGATGGCGGTGGCGATGGTGCGGGCACGGTCGTGCGCCGAGATGCCGGTCGTAATGCCCTCCCGCGCCTCGATCGACTGCGTGAAGGCGGTGCGGTTGCGCGAGGCATTGGTGCGCACCATGAAGTCGAGCGACAGCTCATGGGCGCGCCCCTGCGTCAAGGCGAGGCAAACGAGGCCGCGGCCATGCTTGGCCATGAAATTCACGGCGTCCGGCGTCGCCATCTGAGCGGGAACAATAAGATCGCCCTCGTTCTCGCGGTCTTCCGCATCGACCAGCACGACCATGCGCCCATTGCGCATCTCCTCCAGGATCTCGGGGATCGTGGAAAGAAACGCGTGACGCGACGGCTTGGCGGCGGCGGTGCCTTGGCCCTTGATCACGTGGTCTGCTCCAAGAGGCGCGCAACGTAGCGCGCGAAGAGATCCACCTCCAGATTGACCTCGTCGCCCGGCTTTTTGCTCCCCCACGTGGTTACGGTCAAGGTGTGCGGCACGAGGTTGATGCCAAAGCGGCAGCCATCGGCCTCGTTGACAGTCAAGGATGTGCCGTCGAGCGCGACAGAGCCCTTGGCGGCGATCAACCGCGCGAGCGCCTTCGGTGCCTCGAGCGTGATACGGCGGCTCGCGCCATCCGGCGTGACGGAAAGAATGCGCGCTACCCCATCCACGTGTCCGGTCACGATATGCCCGCCGAGCTCGTCGCCGGCCTTGAGCGCGCGCTCGAGGTTGATGCGCCGTCCCGGCTGCCAGCCCCCGAGCGTGGTCTTGGACAACGTCTCGGCGGAGACGTCGGCAGTGAATCGTGCGCCGCCTGCGACGGCCTCGACGGAGGTCACTGTGAGACAGCACCCGTCGCACGCGATCGAGGCGCCGAGTGCGATCGAGGCGGCGGCGTAAACCGAGTGGATCGCAAAGCGGCCTCCCTGCCGGCTCTCGAGCTCTCCAATGCTGCTGATAATGCCCGTGAACACGTCCAATCCTCATTCGCGCCGCAACTCGTAGGCGACGTCCTCGCCGATCCGGCGCGTCTCGGCAAGCCGCAAGCTCGACCCCGGTAGCCAGCGCTCGAGAAGTGCGGGCAATCCCTCGAGCCCCCGCTCTCGATGGCCTCGGGCCGCACCCTGGTGGATGACGGCCTCGTCCACGACCCCGGTCGCGGAGAACGCCCGCCAGATCGAGGGACCGCCTTCGACCAGCACGCGCGTGATGCCCCGCCCGGCCAGAAGACGCAAGGTGGCCCTGACGCCGGGCTGCCCCGCACCATCGCCAAGGCTCAACACCTCGACGCCGGCATCCTCGAGGGCCGCACGGCGGCGCGGATCGGCAGTGCCGGTCACGACCCAGACCGGCACGTCACGGGCCGTTTGAACGAGCCGCGAGCGAAGGGGCACGTCGAGAGAAGCGCTCATGACGACCCGAACCGGAGAGCGGCGGCCGAGGCCGGGGAGCCGGCACGTCAGCTCCGGATTGTCGTCCCGTACCGTGCCTGCGCCGACGATGATCGCGTCGGCCCGCGCTCGCAGGAGATGTCCGTGCGCGCGTGCGGTCGTGCTAGTGACCCAGCGGGGCCTGCCATCCTCTCCGCGGGGGGCTTCGCCCGCGCCATCGAGCGCAAGCTTGACCCCGACGAACGGCCGCTCTTCGGTCACCCTCAAAATGTGACCGAGAGCGCTCCACCAGGCCTCGCGGGCACGCACATTTTCAGAGACCTCGATTCCGGCGGCCTCGAGCCGGGCGATGCCCTGGCCAGCCGTGCGCGGGTCGGGGTCGCGAATGCCGACAGCGACGCGTCTCAGGCCCGCCGCGATGATGGCATCGGCGCACGGTGGCGTCGCCCCGTGGTGCGCGCAGGGCTCGAGCGTCACATAGAGTGTCGCGCCCTCTGCCCTCGATCCTGCCCGGCGAATGGCTTCGGTCTCGGCATGGGGCCGCCCGCCCGCTTGAGTCCAGCCGCGCGCGATCAGCTCGCCTCCCGCCTCATCGGCAATCACGGCGCCCACGGCCGGGTTGGGGGCCGCGTTGCCTAGCCCGCGCTCGGCGAGTCGCAGCGCGATACCCATCATGTGCAGGTCGAAGTCCGCGATGCTCACGGATGATCCCTGGCGAGGCGGCGGCCCGGCGGTAGCGAGTAAAGCACGGCGATAAGATCCACTCTGACAGAGCCTGGGGGCAAGCTGTCGGGCACCTGCGATCGGCGCTCGGAAGCCTGTATACTGGACACAACCCCGAGAGGAGCCCGATTCGTGAGCGACGTTACCACCCCGCCATCCGGCCGCAATGCGCCCGAGTACTCCGTTTCCGAGCTGGCCGGGGCCATCAAGAGGGCGCTGGAGGAAGGTTTCGGCTATGTGCGGCTCCGGGGCGAGGTCTCGGGCTACCGCGGCCCCCACTCGTCCGGGCATTGCTATTTCGCCCTCAAGGACGACAAGGCCAAGATCGAGGCCGTCGTCTGGCGCGGCGTCTACGGCAGGCTGAGGTTCAAGCCCGAGGAGGGCATGGAGGTCGTTGCCACGGGCAAGATCTCGTCGTTCCCCGGCACCTCGAAATACCAAATCGTGATCGACGCGCTCGAGCCCGCGGGTGCCGGGGCCCTGATGGCCCTCCTGGAGGAGCGCAAAAAGAAACTCGACGCCGAGGGCCTTTTCGACGAGGCGCGAAAGCGCAAGCTTCCGTTTCTGCCGCGGGTGGTCGGCATCGTCACCTCGCCGACCGGCGCCGTCATCCGCGACATGCTCGCGGGCTTCCGCGAGCGCTTCCCGGCCCGCGTGCTGGTCTGGCCGGTCAGGGTGCAAGGCGAGACCTCCGCCATCGAGGTCGCGGCCGCCATCCGCGGCTTCAACGCGCTCGCTCCGGATGGCCCCGTGCCGCGCCCCGACGTCCTGATCGTGGCCCGCGGCGGCGGCAGCCTCGAGGACTTGTGGGGCTTCAACGAGGAGATCGTCGTGCGGGCGGCCGCCCAGAGCAGGATCCCTCTCATCTCCGCCGTCGGCCACGAGACCGATTGGACATTGATCGATCTCGCGGCCGACGCGCGCGCGCCAACTCCGACCAAGGCGGCCGAGTGGGCCGTGCCGAAATACTCCGACCTTCTGCGCGAAACGGGCGATCTCGGCCAGCGCCTCGCGGTATCGATGCGCCGCGCCCTCGAGGGCGCGCGCACCCACCTCAAGGCGGCGTCACGCGGTCTGCCGCGCGCCGAGGATCTCGTGGCGCTGCCCCGCCAGCGGTTCGACGCGACACAGGTGCGCCTTGGGCGGGCGCTGCTCGCCAATGCGCGGGCCCACGCCATGCGCCATGCCAAGATTGCCGCGCGCCTCACGCCGCGCCTCATCTCCGCGCGGCTCGAGCGCGCCAGCCGACGCCTCAGCGAATGCTGGCAGCGGGCCCGCGCCGGCCTGACGCGCATCGCGGGAGAGCGGCGCACTCGCTTCGAGCGCACGAGTGCCCGGCTCCGGCCGGACGCGCTCGCGAGGCGCATCGAAGCGAAACAGCGGCAGCTCGAAAGCCTCGCGAAGCTCCTAGCGTCATTGAGCTATCAGCGCGTTCTTGCGCGCGGATACGCGATCGTGCGCAATGAAGCCGGGGCCATGATCAGGAAGGCAGCCGAGGTTGCTCCCGGACAGGTGCTCGAGCTCGAGTTTGCCGATGGACGGATTGCGGCCGGAGCAGCGGGTGCCCCGCCCGCCGGAGGGGATCCCGCTGGCGGCGCCGGCCGGACCCGCCCCGCCGCTGGCCCACGCCGCGGCGGTCAAGGCAGTCTCTTCGATTAGGATCAGAACCGGCCCCCAGTAGCTTTGACTCATTTTCGTCGGTGCCTGCGGGCCGGCAATCTCTTTTGTTCGCGCGCGGCCGCCCCTCCAACCCCGCGCGCGATACCTCCGCGCATAAGTCAGAACTTATGCGCTTCGGCATCACATCTTTTGCGGCCAATGGCGCCTTGACGGAAGGCTCCCTCCTGATGCTTTGTCGCGTGCGGACGACGGACTCTTTCAGCGACAACCCGGCCGGAACAAAGGTATGAACCGTTTCGAGAAATTTTTTGGCGGGCGGAAGGAAGCGCAGGTGCGCTACCTGGCGGGCGAGTTCCAGGTGCTCTCGCCCGGCGATTTCGTGCGCTGCGCGGTGAGTGGAGAGGAGATTCCCCTGACGGAGCTGAGATACTGGAGCGTCGAGGAGCAGGAGGCCTACGCATCAGCCGAGCTGTCGCTCAAACGCTATCTCGAGATCACGAAACGGACGCATGCTCAGGGCTGAGGTGAGAAGAGCTTCAGCGCTGCCGTCGACACGGCACCGCCTACGACACAGGGGATGCCCGCTTCGACATGGCCCGTCACACTCGCTGCCACGCAACCGAGTGCGAGCGCAGTCTGGCCGGCCTGCCCCCACCAGGCAAAGCGCCGCGAATCCTCCGGACCCTTCGCTTTCAAGGCGTCGATGGCCGCCATGGCCTCCTTGCGGATGCGGCCCGTCTCGAACGTCTCGGCCGCAAGGATCACCTCACCGAGCTCCCGGCGGATTTTCTCGTCCTGATGGTTGATCTCGCGTTTCAGGATATTGAGCAAACTGAGATCGCGCGACGCATTGGTCGCCAGTGTCCATTTCGCCATCGAACCGATCGTGAGCTTCTCCACATCGTTGCGGTCAGAGGCCAAAGCGAGGGTCGTGACAATGCGCCGGATCGGGATCTGGCTCCCCGTCGCGAAATAGTAGCCCCAGTTGACGTCGAGCGCGAAGGCACCCTCGTCCGGCCCGAGCTCGTCGAGCATCTTGCCCTCGCCGTAGAGGTACCTGTCGATCATCACTTTTCGCGCGGGCATTCGCTCGATGACTGCCGAAAGCACGTCCTTCCACTCGGGAAGACCCGAGTAGACGATGGCCTTGATGACGAGGGGTTGGTCCTCGGGCGGCAAGGGGAACATCTCGACCGCAAGCCGCTCGGCCTTGGCGGAGTTCGAGCCGAGAACGCCGGCGGTAAAGCCGATGTAGATGCCGGCCTGATCGAAATCGCGCAAGAGGCCGAGATCGCCGAGCGCGCGCACCATGTCGGGCACGAGGCCGGGCTCGGGATGCTGCCGGTAGTCATTGATCCATTTCAGGACCTGTTCGGGCTTGGTGAACATCGGGCGCGCACGCTCGGCCGGCGAGGCAAGGCCGCTTTGGACTACCGCCAGAAAGACTACGGCGAGACGCGCCAACCGATGCATCGTGGAACTCAGAATGGAGCTCAGGCCATCACCGCCAGAGGGGTGACCTTACTCTAAGCCTAACGGAGCGCGTGAGCGGCGCACAAGAAGAGGGCTCCCAGCGCCAGCTTCCCCCTGCGCCATGTCGGCGCCTGTGGAGTGGCAGATTTGTGGCAAGGTGCCGGGAGACCGTTGCCTGAGAGCACCGGCCGGTTAAGCGGCAGGCGACCAGTGATCGACCCAGGCCAGCTGGGAAGGCTGTGCGGCGTGTCTCGGGTAGCGGTGACGCATGGCGGAGATCTGATCCTGAATGGTCCGGATCTGGATCAGGCATCCCCCCTTATCGTGCTCCGGAGCCACTTCCCATTTCTCGATGATCGCCGCCGCAAGCGAGCGGACGAAATCGATGATCGTGCAGTGGTCGATCCGCAACCGGGTGTGCTCGCCACGCGCCGCTGGCTTCTTGCATGCGGGCCGGCGGCAGAACGTGGGACTGCCCGGCAATATTAAATCCGGGCATGAATAATCATTGAAGGACATGCGGAAGCACCTCAAGAACGATAGTCGCCGATTCTACTGTTACCCGACCGCTACCCCGCCTTCCCCGAGGCCCATACTGACGCTTTCTACACGAGAGGAGTTGCAACGATGCTCAGATGGCCCACTAAAATCGAGGGAAGCATTCCGAAAGTTTGCAATCAATTTGACGCAAATGCTGCGCAGACTCTGACAAGGATGGCCGCCGGCGCTCGTGCAATGACAGTGCATTCCGTGCTGACGAGATCGGGTGAAATCTCAGCCCTTGCCCGCAGCATCTGAAGGCCTGTCTTGACGCGACGCCGTCAAAGGCCAATCCTCGCCCCCATGTCCAACACCAGAAGCCGCGACGGCGCTCCGGCCGGCGAGGAGCCGCGCACGACCGGCCCCGGCGTCATTGCATCCTACCTGAAGACGCTCACCTCTGCCCCCGGTGTCTATCGCATGCTCGATGCGGCCGGCGACGTGATCTATGTCGGCAAGGCCCGGAGCCTCAAGGCGCGCGTCTCGAGCTACGTCCGCCCCGCCGGACATTCGAACCGGACCCAGCGCATGATCGCCGCGACGGCGGCGATGGAGTTCGTCACCGTCCGCACCGAGGCCGAAGCGCTGCTGCTCGAGGCCAACCTCATCAAGCGCTTCAAGCCCCGCTTCAACGTCACGCTGCGCGACGACAAGTCGTTTCCCTTCATCCTGATCCGCCGCGACACGAAGGCGCCCCAGATCCTGAAGCATCGCGGAGCGCGCACTCAGAAGGGCGACTACTTCGGCCCTTTCGCTTCCGCGGGCGCGGTCAATCGCACCGTCAACATGCTGCAGCGGGCCTTCCTGCTGCGCACCTGCTCTGATAGCGTCTTCGAAAGCCGCACACGCCCTTGCCTGCTCCACCAGATCAAGCGCTGCTCTGCACCCTGCACCGGCGAGATCAGCACAGAGGACTATGGCAAGCTCGTCGACGAGGCGGTGCGCTTCCTGAAGGGCGAGAGCCAGACCGTTCGCCAGATGTATCAGCGCCTGATGGAGGAGGCGGCCGAGCGCCTCGAGTTCGAGGACGCTGCGAAGTACCGCAACCGGCTTTGGGCGCTGGCACATGTCACCGCCGATCAGGCCATCAATCCCGAGGGTGTCGAGGAAGCCGACATCTTTGCGGCTCATCAGGAGGCCGGGCAGACCTGCATCCAGGTGTTCTTCTTCCGCACCGGTCAGAACTGGGGCAACCGCGCCTATTATCCCAAAGCCGACAGGTCGATTCCTGTCGAGGAAGTGCTCTCTTCCTTTGTCGCCCAATTCTACGACGACAAGCCTGTGCCGCGCCTGATTCTCCTGTCGCACGAATTGCAGGAGCGCGAGCTTCTCGCCGTGGCGCTGTCGACAAAGGCAGAGCGCAGGGTCGAGATCCGCGTGCCCGCGCGCGGCACCAAATCCGGACTTGTCGAGCACGCCCTTTCCAACGCGCGCGAGGCGCTCGGACGCAAGCTCGCCGAGAGCTCCTCGCAGTTGAAGCTGCTCGAGGGCGTGGCGGAGCGCTTCGGCCTGGCCGAGACGCCGCATCGCATCGAGGTCTATGACAACAGCCACATCATGGGGTCCCATGCGGTGGGTGCCATGATCGTCGCGGGCCCCGACGGGTTCGCAAAGACCGAGTACCGCCGCTTCAATATCAAGTCCGCCGACCTTGCTCCGGGCGACGACTACGCCATGATGCGCGAGGTCCTGACCCGGAGGTTCAAAAGGCTGGCGCAAAGCGAGGTTGGGATCGAATCCGATGGCGAGGAGCGCGCCGCTCCTCTTGGCAGAGAGCGGGAGGCCGGCCCTCCTGCCCGCCCCGACCTCGTCTTGATCGATGGCGGCACGGGACAGCTCGCGGTCGCCTCGGAGGTGCTCGCCGAGCTCGGTCTCGACGGCATTCCGGTGGTTGGCGTCGCCAAGGGGCCGGATCGCGACGCCGGACGCGAGCACTTTCACGTTCCGGAACGGCCCCTTCCCTTCATGCTCGAGCCGCGCGATCCGGTGCTCTATTTCGTGCAGCGACTGAGGGACGAGGCCCACCGGTTTGCCATCGGCACACACCGCGCCAAGCGCGCCAGAGCCATCGGCGCAAATCCGCTCGACGATATCGACGGCATCGGCCCGACGCGCAAGCGCGCCCTCTTGAAGCACTTCGGCTCGGCAAAGGCGGTGTCTCGGGCCGGGATCGACGATCTCAGGACCGTAGCCGGCATCTCCGCCGAGATGGCGCAGAAGATCTACGACTATTTCCACGAGAGAAATGGATGACCCGGCCCCAGCCGGGCAAGCGACAGGTGGAGCAGAAGCGGGGGCTTCTGCTCCACCCTAGTGACGCCTCTTTCCGGAACGCTGGACAAATCACGGATCGAACCGAGGCGTTTGGGCGATAGGACCTACCGGCAACGCGGTACATAGTGCCGGTACTTATCGCTTCAATGACAAAACTCCCTTGCGGGCCCCCTTATTCGATTGGGGGGCGGCAAGCTTGTGGATAAGTTCGCATCGCTCGGTTACGGCCCCTGCTGCCGCCGCCCTGTGAGATTGGCGGGCTGGCCCGCTCGGGCCCCGCAGGAGACACGCGGCATGACCGTCCCCGGGAGCCATTGACGCCGGTGTGAACGAATGGTGTACCAATAGCATGGAACAAGCCCCGGCGCGCCCGCTGCTCATGAGCCTGCCAAACGTGCTGACGTATGCACGGATCGCGGCTGTGCCGGCTCTAGTCGCCTGCCTCTACTTCCTCAGGGGCGATGCGGCGCGCTGGTCTGCCTTCTCGCTGTTCGTGGCAGCAGCGGTGACGGACTGGCTCGATGGCTATCTGGCGAGAGCCTGGGAGCAGCAATCGGCGCTCGGCCGCATGCTCGATCCCATCGCCGACAAGTTGATCGTCGGCACAGCGCTCCTTATGCTCGTTCACGACAATACGATTGCGGGTGCCAATGTGTGGGCAGCTGTCGTCATACTGTGCCGGGAGATCCTCGTCTCGGGACTGCGCGAGTTCCTGGCGGAGCTCAACGTGAAGGTTCATGTGACGCAGCTTGCGAAGTGGAAGACCACCGTACAGATGGTGGCGCTCGCCGTGTTGCTCGCCACGCCTGCCGCCGACAAGCTTTTTGACGGCGCCACCGAGACCGGCCTCGTCTTCCTGTGGCTTGCGGCGCTGCTGACGCTATGGACCGGCTACGACTATCTGAAGGCGGCCATCGGCCGGGCCATGGAAGGCTGACGCGCTCTCAGAAAGCACGATTGCATGACCGATGCCTCGAAACGCGTGAAGCTTCTCTATTTTGCCTGGGTGCGCGAAAAGATCGGGCGCGCCGAGGAGGAGATTGCCTTGCCGCCCGCCGTGACGACGATCGCAGACCTGGTCGGCTGGCTGCGCCAGCGTGGACCCGAGTTCCAAGCGGCGTTCGCCAAGCCGGAGGTTGTGCGCGCTGCCATCGATCAGCGCCATGTGAAGCCCGCCTCCCCGATCGCTGGCGCCCGGGAGATCGCCTTCTTTCCCCCCGTAACCGGAGGCTGAAGCCCCATGAGCGTCCGGGTGCAGCAGGAGAATTTCGATGTCGGCGCCGAGCTGGCGGCCCTATCCAAGGGGCGCACCGACATCGGCGCCATCGTCACCTTTACCGGCACTGTGCGCGCCACCTCGGAGGGGGTCCCGATCAGCGCCCCGATCAGCGCAATGACGCTCGAGCATTATCCCGGCATGACCGAAGCCGAGCTCGCGCGCATCGAGGAGGAGGCCAACGCCCGCTGGCCGCTTCTTGCCTCGCTCATCGTTCACCGCACCGGGCGGCTCGAGCCGGGTGAGAACATCGTTCTCGTCGTCACCGCGTCGGCCCATCGGCAAGCGGCCTTCGAGGCGGCCGAGTTTCTGATGGACTTCTTGAAGACAAGGGCCCCTTTCTGGAAAAAGGAGAGCGGGCCGGCAGGTCATGGCAAATGGGTGGATGCGCGCGAGTGCGACACCGGAGCGAGCGAGCGCTGGACCAGGCCTCACCCTAGTACCCACAATCACTGAGGAGTGCCTCGTCTGATCGCCATTCCCGGTCGTCCGGTGCGTCGCCCCCGCTTGACGATGCACAGGCATCGTCTGCGCGGTGGCTCCTGCCGGACGCCTCGGCACTGGCGATCAGACGAGGCACTCTTCAGTAATTGTGGGTACTAGAGCGGAGTGAAGAACCCCAGGCTGGCACCTCAGCATTGCGTCGTAATAAACTGACAACGCTGATTTTTTATCAGCTCCACTTCGTGCGTGGGGCGCCCCTGCGTACCCGCCCCCGTGAGCGGCGTTAGCCCTTTGTTAAGGTTTCAAACTCCATAACAAAGTCTGAAGAAGTCCTGAATGACGCCATCATTCTCGGCTTTGTCGAAGACTGTCCCGGTAGCTTGAACCGTACTGCGTAGACGGGGGTCGATCACAATGGTTCCAGGACTTGCACGGCAGATTCTGCCGTCGCTTCTGATGTTCTCGGCGCTCGTCCTCGAGAGCGCACCGGCCTCTGCCGAGGATGCGAATGCCGCTCTTTCCAATGCAGCGGCCGGCGCCCCCATCGAGACCGGCTCGGTCAAGCGCGACACTGAGATCGGCGGCGACAACTCCCGCACGCGGTTTGTCATCGGACTGGAGCGCAAGACCGACTACCAGGTCTTCGCGCTCTCGAGCCCGACCAACAGGGTGATCGTCGATCTGCCGGAGATGAAGCTTCAGCTTCCCGAGGATACGGGCGGCAAGCCGGTCGGACTGATCAGCGCCTTCAGAGCTGGTCTTTCAGCGCCCGGCCGCACGCGCATTGTCATCGACGTCATGCAGCCGGTCATCGTCGAAGCATCGCGCATCGAGAAGAGCGCCGATGGCGTGAGCCAGCGGCTCGCCATCGATATCATTCCGGCAGCAGCGAAATCCAAGGCGGAGCGCAAGACGCTGAAGACACCTCCGTTCGCACTCGGCGCCGCTGGCCTGCAGCCTCCCCTTCCGCAGAAGGCCGTGCGACCCGAGGTCAAGGCTGCAAAGAGCTTCAAGCCGGTCATCGTCATCGATCCCGGTCATGGAGGGCATGATTCGGGCGCGACGCGGCACGGCACCGTCGAAAAGGACGTCGTCCTCGCCTTCTCACAGGTGCTCAAGAGGAAGATCGAGGTGTCGGGGCGATACCGCGTGCTCATGACCCGTGACACGGACGTGTTCGTCGAGCTCGACGAGCGGCGCGCCTTCGCCGAGCGCCATAACGCGGCGCTGTTCATCGCCGTTCACGCCGACTACGCGCAGACCCGGGCCCGCGGAGCCACCATCTATTCGCTGCGCGAATCCGTAGCGAACGCTCTCGAAGGCTCGACCAAGCGCGAGGTCTCGGCAAACGTGCTCTCGAGCACGGAAGCAGAAAAAGTGAAGAAAGCCGGCGACACGAGCGACGTCGAGGCCGTGAAGAGCATTCTCGGCGACCTCGCGCGCCGCGAGGTCGACACCACCAAGGAACGGACGAGTCTCTTTTCCCGCGCGGTCATCGAGTACATGGGAGAGACGACGAATATGCGCAACGACCCCGATCAGCAGGCCGCCTTCCGCGTTCTCAAGACGGCCCAGTTTCCCTCCGTTCTGATCGAGCTCGCCTACGTCACGAACGAGGAGGATGCGGAGCAGCTGAAGTCCGACAGCTGGCGCAACAAGGTATCCGACTCGATCATGACCGCCGTCGACACCTATTTCTCGCAGCAGGTTGCACGCCTGCCGATGTAGGCGCCCCCCGGCCTTCGGCCTGATGAGGAAGGCCCGATTGTCTCGCCTCCGCTCGGGCGTGTGCCGCAAGGAGAGAGGCCGTCCCGCAGCGCCTGCCCGCTGCGGTTTCTTTGCCCGGAAGCGCCCGCCCATCGTCTGCGCCCGTGCGAAAGCCCTCACTCTCTCGCGCACTGTCTAGCAGGCTACTTTATCCCCGAGTGAGAGCCTGCTGCCCGCTGCCTGCGATCGAGACCGAAGCGAACGAGCTTTCGCACCAGTGGCGGCAGAGCCGCAGCAGAGCGCTTCAGAGGGCCGCGCAGCCTTTCGAGATAGACGCTCCGGTAGACGCCTCCGGTGAGGGTGAGCGAGATGGACCAATCGCGGGTCATGGCAGAGCTGTCAGACCAGTCGAGCTTGTAGGCATCGGCGGGAGCGAGAAGGTCCAGAACCTCGTATCCGTCTGCCAGGGCCTGGCGCGCAACCTCCTCGAGCAGGAGCACGCCTGCCCCAATTTTCTCATGTTCGATGTCGTACGCGAAGACGTGCCCGGCGAGCCGTCCCGCCCATCCCAGCGCCACCATGACGGCGATCGGCTGCCCATCGAGCTCGATCGCCGACACGCGGCAGCGGGCGCCATTTCGAGCTTCGCCGGCGAAATCGGAGAAAAAGGCCTCGAAGCGCGCGTCGCCAACGGCCGGGGCGATCATCTCCCGCGCTTCGAGCCATGTCCGCTTCATCGCAACACCCTTACGGGCGAGCGCGGCGGCAGCGGCCCCATGCGCCAGATGCACGAACGACACACGGCCTTTCTCCTCGAGGCGGCGCCTCAACCGGCGGCGATTTTTGCGCGCCTTACCAGAATAGCGTGTCTCATAAGTGTCAAAGTCGGGGGCGCTGGCCAGATCGAGATAGGGAGCCAGCTGCGACGCGCTTGAGGCGGCGCCAATGGCATCCATGATCCTTCCAACCGCTGCATCGTCCCGGACCTTGCGCAACAGAACGACATCCGGAACGAAACTTTGCCGCACGAAGTCCCATGAGCTCGCGAGATCGGCCTCCGTCACGGCGGACGGGTCGACGAGGATATCGCCGTACTGACTGACCGGCTCGCTTATCCACATCAGATGATCCAGGCCTGTCAGGTGCTGCCTCACGAGAGGCCAGACGAGCACAAGCTTGCCGTCGCGCCGGCCGGTCGCCACCGCGAGCCGCGGTCCGCTCCTGTCGCCCTCAGGCTTCAGGTAGTGCCGCGCCCAGGTTAAATTCCAGTCGAAGGCCTGGAACAGCTGGTTTGACTGGCCGGCTCGTCGAAACAGATCCTCCCAGTCGTCGCGAACCCCTTCAAGGCTGGAAACATCCTCGATCGTCTCCAGAGCAAGGCCGGATACGGGCTCGCTGGAATTCGATTTGACGCTCGAGGTTGGCAGTGCGGCCGGTGCGCCGGCGGCACGCAGCGGTGCCAGTGCCGCGCAGCAGTCCTTGAGCAGGGTCGTCATGGGGCGGAGCCCGTCGCTCGTGCGGCCGAATATGAAGACGTCGAGATCGAGAAGGCGGCGCGCATAGCTCCAGTTGAGGAGAGCGGCGGTCGAGAAGGCCGCCGCTGTCGCAACCGCCGCGCCGAGCGGGCCCATGAGCGGAATGAGGAGCGCATTCGCGACAATGCACACAACGGCTGCGGAAGCGAAGGCCCAAGCGCAGGCTCGCTGCTGGCCCAGCATGTTGAGCACGATCTCGGAGGGCCCGGTCGCCGCTCGTGCCATGATGCCGACAGAGAGCGCGGCCATGACCGGATACGCCTCCACAAACCCCGGGCCGAACAGCGAAAGCAAGGGCCGTCCGAGCGCCAGTACGATTGCAACGATTGCGAGCGACGGCCAGAAGGTCCACTTCACTGCCTGGCTGACAAGATGGCGCAGGCTCACCTGATCGCGCAAGGCGCCGGCCGTCGCGATCCGCCCCGCGTAGGCGCTGCCCACCGCGTAGTGTACGAAGAGAGCCAGAGTCGTGGTTTTCGCGGCTGCATAGTAGGCACCGATCTCCGAGGGCGGGCAAAACGCATTGAGCATCAATACGTCGGTGTTCTGAAGGGCTAGCTCGCACGCGCCCACGGCAAGAAGCGGCAACGACATGCCGAGCCACCCCCCGAACCGGTATTTGGCGGGTCCCTCCTCGACGCACTCCCGGACCCGGACGGCGATCAGAGCGCTCTGAACGACCGCCGCCAGCCATGTGGCGATGACGGCGGCACCCATGGCGAGACCGACGCTCGCAGGCACGCTCAAGGCATGAGCAGACGCCACGAGCATCAGCACGATCGCAGGACGCAGGAGATAGGGGGGCATCAGACCGGCGACCGTCCACGACTGGCCCCGGCCGATTCCATCCTGCACCTCGGTCAACCCGTAGACGGGGAGACACGCGAGCGCCAGCAGCAGCGGAATCTCCACACCGGCCCCGGCACCGATGATGCCCGACCAGACAACAAGCGCACCGATCGCCGCGATGGCCATCCCGCTCGCCACTGCAAACAGACGGCCGCCCTTGAGAAGCCCGCGCAACTCAGCAAGCGCGCCTTCGGCCACATAGTGAGGAACGAGCCTCATCATCGTCATGTTGAGGCCGAGATGCGAAAGTCCGCCAACCACCAGGACCGCCGTCCACAGCGAGACGTAGATCCCGTAGTCCGCCGCGCCCATCCAGCGCGCCAGCAGGATCTGCGAGCCAAACAGCAGGCCGGCGCTGCCCACGCGGATTGCAAAGACGAGGAGGGCACTATGGCGCATATCCCGCGCATGTGTCCGCGCTCTGTCCTGCGCGAGCACGTCCCGAAGCGTGCCCCAAAAGCCGGAGCTGCGGCGCCAGGACGAGCCATCTTTGTCGATCGCACTCTCTACTGCGGGCGAGCCGATCGCTGCCTCGGCCCCGGCGCCGTCCGCAAACATATTCCGCGCCGCCGCCGCAGCAGCATGTCCCGGCTCGACAGCCATCCCTGTCTCGAGTCGTGCCGCCTCGCCGTTCATGGCATCCCCCGGTGGGCCGGCAGATCGTCGAGGCTTGCGAAGCGAAAGCCCTCCTCCTTCGCGACCTTCAGGACCCGATCAGGAAACCCGGAGGTCCGCACCAGCGGGCTGTTCGGCGCGAACGCCTCATTCGGCTGTGCAGACTGATTGACCGCCCCTGCCCCCCTCGTCACCGCCGCGTATACGGCGGCCTGTCCCAACCGCAGATTTCTCCTGGGCATGTTTGGACGGGTCGCCGCCTTCGCGGCGGTGACGGCAGTGTGGTGGCCGACGAGTCGAACCAGACGCACACAGGTATCACTGGTCGCGGGCTTCGCGCTGTCGAGCGTAGAGATCACGCTCCACGGCCGCGTCTCTCGCGATGCTGCTGAGTCATGGAACGCCCGGCTGATAAGCTCCAGGGCAAGTCGGACTGACGGCTCACGCACCAGCGGCTTCCTCGGCTTCCCCAATTCCTGCGCAAAAAACGGCGCATACGGCTGAGATCGAGACTAAGGTGCGGGCATGGCCAAGCCTTTAACGATGCTTTGCGCCGAAAATCCAAGGACCGTCGTGGTGCTCTGATCGTTACCCGGTGTCCCAAATCGGCATGCGGCTCTATGCGACCACTCAATCGGTCGCCCGTCGCCGGCGTCCACTTCTCGGCCTGGGGGCCGTGGCGTCGACAAGTCCCCACACGCACGCCATCACGATGAAGAAATGGCGCCAGTGATCGCTGTCGATGATCGCGCCCTCGAAGGCCATCGCCGCAAAGGCCGCCGTCGAGACGAGGAGAGGACCCTGCAGAGCGGAGCTCCGGAACGAGAGCTTCAGCCCAGCGAATAACGTGGCCGCGACCGACAGCACGTAGGCGAGCCCACCGATCCAGCCGGCGTTGAGAAACATGCTGAGATAGACGTTGTGCGGCTCCTCGTGGTGGTAGACCTCGCGAAACGTGTGGGTCCCGATTCCGAGCGGGTTCTCCAGAATGAGATTGCGGGCCTTGTCCTGCCCGCCAAAGCGGCCCTCGGGCCCCTGGTCATAGCTCTGATCGAGGCTCGCGCGCTCCTCGAGCAGCTTTCGGACCTCGTCGATCTGCATGGCCGCCCCAAAGGCGATGAGAACTCCTGCCGTTCCGATCAAGGCAACAAGGCCGAACCGCTTGAAGTCCGAGCGCCGGCGTGAGCGCACGAACAGAACCCAGGCCATCAGCACGAGCGCAACGATGGCCGAGACCCAGGCCCCGCGCGAAAAGCTGATGAGAAGACCGAGCGCGAGCAGAAGGGCTAAACCGGCGGCGAAGAGCGCGCGGCATGCGGTTTCGCGCAACATGATCCAGGCGGCGAAGGTGATGGCAGGTACGAGCGCGGCACCGAACACGTTCGGGTCCTTGAAGGTGCCTCGCGCCCGGCCGTAGCTGGTGAAAAGGTCGTAGGCTTCCGGAAGGAGGCGGAAGTAGCCGAGGAGCGCCGCCAGCGTCGCCACGAGACAGGCAAGCGTGTAGGCCCACATCACCAGATTGAATCGGGGCAGAGGATCCTTTGCGATGTAGCCAGCGAGGACCACGCTGCCGAGCGCCAGGAACAGCGTCACGAGCTGATGCTTGATCGCGGTGTCGAAGGTGGCGCTCAGCCAGGTACCGCCGATTCCGAGAGCGACGATGACGAGCCAGGCAGCAAGGTTTGCGGTTGTCAACATTCCGAAGCGCGCCGCGCCAAGGAGCGGCACGGCGAATATGACGCCTGCCATCAGCACATCGGCGACGGCGGGCTCGGAGAGCACAATGGTGCTCGCGGCCATTGCGAGCGCGACCATGAGGCCGGCGAGCGCGCCGCGCCCGACCACGATCTGCCCATGTTGCGGGCCGAGCGGTGCCTCAATAGGCATTCTTTCCCGAGATGAGTGCGAACGGCGTTACGGCGATGATGTAGAGATCGAACAGCACGGACCAATGATCGATGTAGTAGAGATCGTACTCGACGCGGCGCTGGATCTTCTCGCTGGTATCTGTTTCACCGCGCCAGCCGTTGATTTGTGCCCAGCCCGTTACGCCGGGCTTCACGCGATGACGGGCGAAATAGCCCTGCACCACGTCCTCATAGAGATCTGCTCCCGCCTTTGCTTGTGTCGCGTGGGGGCGCGGACCCACCAGCGACATCTGCCCAAGCAGCACGTTGAAGAGCTGCGGCAGCTCGTCGAGACTGGTCTTGCGGATGAGGCGCCCGACGGGTGTGACGCGCGGATCGTCTCGGGTCACGAGGCGGCTCGCGGTGGCATCCGCCCGATCGACGTACATGGAGCGGAATTTAAAGACCTCGATCAGCTCGTTGTTGAAGCCGTAGCGCCTTTGCTTGAAAAGAATGGGCCCCTTGCTGTCGAGCCGCACCGCTAGCGCCATGAGCATCATGACGGGAGCTGCCGCGAGCAGGATCAATGCACCCAGGACGCGGTCCTCGATGTTCTTGAGAACACGATCCCAGTCGCTCAGCGGCTTGTCCATCACCGCCAGCATCGGAACCTTGCCGATGTAGCTGTAGGAGCTGGAGTTGAGCCGCAGCTTGGAGCCGAAAGCCGAGACGCGGATGTCGACCTGCAGGACGAACAGCTTCCGGAGTATCTCGAGCAGACGCTCCTCGGCCCGCGGGGGCACCGTCACGAGGACGAGATCAACCCCCTCCTTCTGGCAAAAGGCCGTGAGCTCCTCGAAGGTGCCGAGCCGTGTCATGCCATCCGGCCTGCCACCTTCGCGCTCACCCTGTCGATCATCGAACACGCCGAGAATTTCGAGATGTGCTCCGGCGTCTCGGGTGAGCACGCCGATCAGCTCTTCCGATTCCTTGCCCCCGCCGGCGATGACCGTGCGCCGCGTCAGAAGCCCCGCTGCGGCCAATTCCTCGACAACGCCCGCCATGAGGAGGCGCACGAGCGAGAGAGCGGGAATCGCGAGAGCCATCCAAAGCACCAGCTGCCTCGCCGTGAGACTCGAGGCCCCTGCAATAAAGGAGAGACCCGCCAGCGCCACGAATACCGGCAGGATCGAGGACAGGACTTTGATCATCTGGCCCGACCGGCTGCGCAGCGCAGAGACCGTGTAGGACCAATTTCGGCGCAGCATGGCGATCGCAATCAGCGCGACCATCGCCTGGCATGTCAGGGACGGGACGACCTCCCCGCCGCCTGGCACCAAGAGCATCTCGGCCGCAAGGCCAGACAGCATCACCAAGAGGCCGTCGGCCATCGCCACGACAAGCAGGAGCTTGGGCCGCGAGACAAGTCCGCGCCCATTGAGCAGTAGTCCAAAAAGCCAGTCGAGTAGGTTACGGCTGGCTCGCGCAATCAGCGTGCGCCACGCAGCCTTGAGAGGCGAAAAGGAAGCGGATTCGATGGTCATGGGGCCCCGTTTCCAGACACTTGAGCAAGGGGCACCCTAGTCCTCAATTGGTGAGCCTCGTCTAAACGCAGGCGAAATGGCGGCTGAAAGACACTTTCCTCGGCGCCCGGCATGACGAGATAGACTAAACGCATCCCCTACGACTGGTCCAAATCGAGAGGCGTCGAGCAGCTCAAAGCCTCTGGCCCGGCATGGTTTGCCGATCGTCAGTCAACGCTCGTTTAATTGGCTCAGACCATGCGCCACCTCGAGGTCCATCCAAAGTACCGGACCATGGTCGGGAAGCTCACGTCCAAGGTCCCACAACATCACGGGACGTAGGCATCTACGCGAGCATTTGGCCGCAGCCTTACAAGTAATCTGACATTTGACTGACAGCCGCATCACGCACGGTCCGTCGAGTGCCGGCTTCGCCTGCGTCCCCCGGCCGCTCGAAGTCCCTGCGATCGCCCCGCTCAAAATCTCACCGGACCCAAACTGTCCGGAGCTTGTTGGGAGTACCAAGATGGTCAGTTTCATTCGCTCCGACCTCGACTTCATTCTCCTGCAGATCATGATCGCAGAAGCCCACGCAGCGGGGCAGCCCCTTTCAGAAATACTCCCGAACAATCAGGTGCCATGGGGCCTCCGAACCATCGATGGCTCATTCAACAATCTTCTCAATCCGGAGTTCGGCGCAGCCGACACGACGTTCCCGCGGCTGGTTCCGGCGTCGCTCGATGCGGCCGAGGCGGGGACGAGCTACACACAGACGAGCGGCCTCGTTATCGATTCTGAGCCGCGCACCATCTCGAACCTGATCGTCGACCAGACCGCCAACAATCCCGCAGCCGTGGCCGCAGCGGCCCAGAACGACGGCAGCGCGACGGTCCTCTCCCCGGGGCTCGACGGTGTGTTCGGCACCGCCGACGACACCCCGGTCTTCTTCATCCCCAACGTCACCCCGGACGCCGGCCTCACCGTCCCCTTCAACGCCTGGATGACCTTCTTCGGCCAGTTCTTCGACCACGGCCTCGACCTCGTCACCAAGGGCGGGTCCGGAACCGTCTTCATCCCCCTCAACGCCGACGATCCCCTCTATGACCTCGGCGCGGACGGCGTCGTCAGCGCCGATGACGGAACGGGCGCAGACGGACTAGCCGGCACCGCCGACGACAGCCCCAACTTCATGCTCCTCACCCGCGCCAGAAACCTCCCGGGCGCGGACGGCATCCTCGGCACCGCCGACGACATTCACGAGCACACCAACACCACCTCCCCGTTCATCGACCAGAACCAGACCTACGCCTCCCATCCCGCCCATCAGGTCTTCCTGAGGGCCTATACCCTCGATGCCTCCGGACGGCCCGTCGCCACCGGCAGGCTCATCACCAACCGCGACCTCGGAGCCGATGGCACGTTCGGCACCGGCGATGACGTCGAGCTTGGCGGCATGGCCACATGGGCTGTCGTCAAGGCTCAGGCCCGCGACATCCTCGGCATCGAGCTGACCGATGCCGACGTCGGCAACGTGCCCCTCCTCGCCACCGACCCCTATGGCAACTTCATCAAGGGACCCAACGGCTTCCCGCAGGTCGTGATCCGCACCGGCAACGGCGCCGACGGCATCGCCGGCACCGATGACGACAACACCATCCTGGTCGAGGGCAATCCCTCGAGCCCCGTCAACCTCGCCAACGCGGTCCGCACCGGGCACGCCTTCCTCGACGACATCGCGCACGCGGCAGCGCCCAAGTTCGCTGCCGGCGGCGGCGCGGACGGCATCCCCAAGACCGCAGACGATCTCCTCCCCGACTCGGATTCTGTCACCGGACTGTCGGAGCCGGGCACCTACGACGACGAGCTCTTGGACGCCCACTACATAGCCGGCGACGGACGCGTCAACGAGAACATCGGCCTGACCGCCGTCCACTCCATCTTCCACTCAGAGCACAACAGGCTCGTCGAGCACACCAAGGAGGTCGTGCTGGCCTCTGGCGATCTGGCATTCCTCACGCAATGGCTCGCCCCGGGAACGGCCCCCGCCAGCTTCCCCGCAACACCTGCTGAGGTTGCTGCGCTGCAATGGAACGGCGAGCGCCTGTTCCAGGCAGCGAAGTTCGGCACCGAGATGCAATACCAGCATCTCGTGTTCGAGGAGTTCGCGCGCACCATCCAGCCCAACATCGACGAGTTCCTGGCCCCGAACGGGTACGATACGACGATCGATGCTTCGATCGTCGCCGAGTTCGCGCACACGGTCTACCGGTTCGGCCACTCGATGCTGACCGAGACCATCGACCGGCTCGATCCCAACTTCAACAACAGCGAGATCGGCCTCATCGCCGCCTTCCTCAATCCGCTCGCCTTCGCCGCCAGCGGGCCTACGCCCGAGGAAGCCGTCGGCGCCATCGCGCGCGGCGTCACCCGCCAGGTCGGCAACGAGATCGACGAGTTCGTCACCGAAGCGCTCCGCAACAACCTCGTCGGGCTGCCCCTCGACCTCGCCACCATCAACATCGCCCGCGGCCGCGACACCGGCGTGCCGACCTTGAACGAGGCCCGCGCCCAGTTCTACGCCGCCACCGGCGATCAGCAGTTGAAGCCCTACGCCAGCTGGGCCGAGCTCGTCCAGCATCTGCGCCACCCCGAATCCATCATCAACTTCATCGCCGCCTACGGCACCCATGCCTCGATTCTCGCCGCCACCACCTTGGACGAGAAGCGCGCCGCGGCGACGCTCCTCGTGCTCGGCGGCGTCGGCGAGCCGGCCGACCGGCTCGAGTTCCTCAACGGGCCGGCGGCAGCGACCGGCGTCAACGACATAGACTTCTGGATCGGCGGCCTCGCCGAGAAGCAGATGCCGTTCGGCGGCCTTCTCGGCTCGACGTTCAATTTCGTGTTCGAGACACAGCTCGAGGCGCTCCAGAACGCCGACCGCTTCTACTATCTGTCGCGCACGGCCGGTTTGAACTTCGGCACCGAGCTCGAGAACAACTCGTTCTCCGATCTCGTGATGCGCCACACCGACGCGACCCATCTGCCCGCCAATATTTTTCAAACACCAGCCTACATTCTCGAGGTCGACCAGTCCCGTCAGTTCACGGGGCTCGGCGTCGACGGCCGCGCCGACCCGAACAACGGAATCGTCATCAACGGGCAGCAGATTATCGACGAGGTCATCCGCGACAATCCCGATACGGTCGGGCCGGATACGAATTACCTGCACTACACGGGTGTCGAGACGGTCGTGCTCGGCGGCACCGCGGGCAATGACATCCTCATCGCCGGCGATTCCGATGATGACACCATCTATGGCGACGCCGGCAACGACCGCATCGATGGCGGTTACGGCGACGATGTGCTGCATGGCGGCCCCGGCGATGACATCATCACCGACCGTGGCGGCGACGACACGATCCACGGCGAGGACGGCCACGACGTCATTCAGGCCGGCAACATGGCCGGTGGCGGCGCAGGCAATCTCATTCTGGGCGGCGCCGGCCAGGACTTCATCTTCACGACCGAGGACATCTCGACGATATTCGGCGGCACCGGAAACGATTTCATCTATGGCGCCAAGACCAATCTTCCGCCGACAGGCAACGAGGGCGACGACTGGATCGAGCGCGGCACGCAGGACGGGGCGCCCGGCGACAATTTTTCACCGCTCATGGCCGATGACGTAGTCGGCCACGATATCTTCATCGGCGGCCCCGGCTTCGACGAGATGATCGGCGAGGGCGGCGACGACATCTTCACGGGCAGCGATGCCCAGGACAAGATGGACGGCAACTCGGGCTTCGACTGGGTCACCTACAAGAACGACCTTTACGGCGTGACGGTCGATCTCGGCCTCGCGGCCTTCGCCCAGCCGCACGGCAATACGCCCAACGCGAATACCGGCGTCGTGATGCCGATCGCAGCATCGCCTGCATCCCTTTTCGATCGCTTCGCCGAGGTCGAGGGTGTCTCGGGCTCGAAGTTCGCCGACGTGATCTACGGCGACAACCGCGATGCGACGGCGATCGCCGGCGTTACCGCGACCACGAACGCGCTGACCAATCTCGATCTGATCACGGGTCTTCGCGCCTTCATCGAGGAGGCATTCGGACCCGGTGCGACAGGGTTTGACACTGGCAACATCCTGATGGGTGGCCAGGGCAGCGACCTCATCATGGGGCGCGGCGGCGACGATCTGATCGACGGCGACCGCTGGCTCAACGTGCGCATCAGCGTGCGCGCGGGCTTCAACGCCAACGGGCCGCTCGGCGGCGAGATCGCAACATTCGACACCATGTCGGACCCCGTGCTGCTCCAGAACATGCTGAACGGCACGTGGAATCCTGGCCAGCTCCTCGCCGTGCGCGAGATCAAGGACGATGACAACGCCTATGACACGGCTGTGTTCGCGGGGAACCGGAACGAGTACGAGATCAGCACAACGGCCGGAGTGACGACGGTCGCGCACCGCTTGCTCGACCGCAACGGCGTCATCATCGCGGGCTCCGTCGGCGCCGACGGCATCGACACGCTCGTCAACATCGAGCGTCTGCAGTTCAACGACATCGCGGTCAATCTCGTCGGCGGAAATGCGCTTCCGACGGGCGAGCTCGAGATCCGCGATGCGTTGACGAATGCGGTCGATACAACGCCGACCGAGGGTCAGCTCCTGCGCGTCAATCCCGGCACGCTTGCCGACGCCAACGGCGGCATCAACACGGCCAGCATCTCGTATATCTGGCAGGCCGAGACCGCTGCGGGATCCGGCATCTTCGAGGACATCATCCTCATCAATGGCGGCGATCTTGCCTTCCAGAGCGCGACCGGCTCGACGTTCCGCGTCACGGCGGACGTTGCGGGTCTCGCGATTCGCGTCAAGGCCATCTTTCAGGACGGCAGCGGCGTGACGGAGATCGGCTTCTCGGCAGTAACGGCTCCCGTAGAAGCGCTGCCGGTGGTGCCGCCCGTGGCCCCCGCGCCCGGGCCTGCGGCTCCGATCAATACGGGGCCCGGCGTTTTCCTGGCGGTATCGGACCTTACGTTCCTCCTCGATCAGATCCGCATCGCGGAGGCACATGCCGCCGGTCAGCAGTCGCTGATCGACCTTCTGCCGAACGTGCGCTCCAGCGCGGGTCTTAGGACCGTCACGGGCGAGTTCAACAATCTCCTCCATCCCGAGTTCGGCGCCGCCGACAACGTGTTCCCGCGCATCTCGGATCCGAGCTTCCGGCCGGCCGAGGGCGGCACGAGCTACGCCTCGACTGGGTTCGTGCTCGATTCCGAGCCGCGGACCATCTCCAACCTGATCGTCGACCAGACCGCGAGCAACCCGGCGGCGGTTGCGGCCGCCAGCCAGAATGACGGCGCCGAGACCGTCTTGAGCCCGGGTCGCGACGGCCTCTTCGGTACCGCTGACGATCACGAGGTCTTTTTCATACCGAATGTCACACCGGACGCCGGCCTGACCGCGCCGTTCAACGCGTGGATGACATTCTTCGGTCAGTTCTTCGATCACGGCCTCGACCTTGTGACCAAGGGCGGCAACAGCGTCGTATTCATGCCGCTGAAGCCCGATGATCCCCTGTATGATTTCGGCGCCGACGGCATTGTCAGCGCCGACGATGGCTTCGGCGCCGACGGCATCCAGAACACGGCCGACGACAGCCCGAACTTCATGCTGCTGACGCGCGCCACTCAGGTCGAAGGACCGGGTGCGGACGGCATTCTCGTGGACAACCCGCTGACGGCAGTCAACGAGGCGGCCGACAATACGTTCCACGAGGCGGAGAACACGACATCGCCGTTCGTGGACCAGAACCAGACCTATTCGTCGCATCCCTCGCATCAGGTGTTCCTGCGCGCCTACGAGGCGACGCCGAATGGCCCCGTCGCGACCGGCAGGCTCATCACCAACCGTGGTCTCGGCGCGGACGGCGAGTATGGAACGAGCGACGATTCCGAGATCGGCGGCATGGCGACGTGGGCCGTGGTCAAGGCCCAGGCCCGCGACATCCTCGGCATCAATCTGACCGACGCCGACGTCGATAACGTGCCGCTCCTCGCGACCGACGACTACGGCAGCTTCGTGCGCGGCCCGAACGGCTTCCCGATGGTCGTGTTCCCCGGCAGCGTGCTGGTCGAGGGCGACCCGACGGCGAACGGCGGGCTCGGCATCGACATCACGGGGGCCATCGGCACCGGACATGCCTTCCTCAACGACATTGCGCACACGGCCGCGCCCAAGTTCACGGCCGGCCCCGGAGCCGACGGCATCGCCGGTACCGCCGACGATCTCGCTCCGGATTCCGATACCGTGGCCGGCAACGCGCCGCCGGCCGGCACCTACGACAACGAACTCCTCGACGCGCACTACATCGCCGGCGACGGCCGCGTGAACGAGAACATCGGCCTCATAGCCGTGCACGCCATCTTCCACTCCGAGCACAACCGGCTCGTCGAGCAGATCAAGAACACGGTTCTGACCTCGGGCAATCTGGCGTTCGTCAACGAGTGGCTGCGCACGGACGTGGCAACGCTGCCGACGACACCCGCCGAGATCGCAGCGCTGCAGTGGGACGGCGAGCGTCTGTTCCAGGCGGCAAAGTTCGGCACCGAGATGCAGTACCAGCACCTCGTTTTCGAGGAGTTCGCGCGCACAATTCAGCCCAACATCGACCTCTTCTTTGCGCCGACACAGGTCTACGACGTCGATCTCGACGCCTCGATCGTGGCTGAGTTCGCGCACACGGTCTATCGGTTCGGCCACTCGATGCTGACCGAGACGGTCGATCGCTTCGATCCGAACTTCAATCCGATCACCGTCGATCCTCTGCACCCGACCAATGACCAACAGCTCGGCCTCATCGCCGCCTTCCTCAATCCGCTGGCTTACGCCGCCAGCGGCGCCACGCCCGAGGACGCCACCGGAGCCATCGTGCGCGGTGTCACGCGTCAGGTCGGCAACGAGATCGACGAGTTCGTCACCGAGGCCTTGCGCAACAACCTCGTCGGCCTGCCGCTCGATCTCGCGGCAATCAACATCGCGCGCGGCCGCGACACCGGCGTCCCCACGCTCAACGAGTTCCGCAGGGATATCTACACGCAGACCGGCGACAGCCAGTTGAAGCCCTATTCGAGCTGGGCCGATCTCGTGCTGAGCCTCCGGCACCCGGAATCCGTCATCAACTTCATCGCGGCCTACGGAAGGCACGAGGCGCTGACGGCCGCAGACGTCGATACGCTCGCCGAGAAGCGCGCCGTTGCAACGGCCCTTGTGCTGGGCGGGACCGCAACCATCAATGCGGGAACGCCTGAAGAGCGGACTTTCGATGCCAATGCCGTGGGCGTGAACCGTTTCGACTTCCTCAATAGCACCGGCGCATGGGCCAACACGGCAGGCGGCGTGACGATTACGGGCGTCGACGACATCGACTTCTGGATCGGCGGCCTCGCCGAGGAGCAGATGCCGTTCGGCGGCATGCTCGGATCGACATTCAACTTCGTGTTCGAGAATCAGCTCGAGAAGCTGCAGGACGGCGATCGCTTCTACTACCTCGAGCGCACCGCCGGACTCGCCTTCAACGCCGAACTCGAGGGCAACTCGTTCGCCAGGCTGATCATGGCGAACAGCAATGTCACGCATCTTCCAGCGCTCGTATTCCAGACGCCGGCCTACATCCTGGAGGTCGATCAGTCGAGGCAGTTCAATGCGGGCCTCGGCAACGCCGATCCGACAAACGGCATCCTGCTGACGCCGGAGGTCATTCGCGACAACCCTGACACGATCGGACCGGATACGAATTACTTGCGCTACGCGGGCGCTGAGACCGTTGTGCTCGGCGGCACCGAAGGCAACGACATCCTGATCGCAGGCGACTCGGATGACGATACGGTCTGGGGTGACGGCGGCGATGACAGGATCGATGGCGGCTACGGCGCGGACAACCTGCGCGGCGGCGCGGGCAACGACATCATCACCGACCTCGGCGGCGACGACAACATCCAGGGCGGCGACGGCGACGACGTCATCCATGGCGGCAACGGCATCAACCTGATCATGGGCGGCGCGGGCAGCGACTTCATCGTTACTGGTGAGGACTCTTCGGAGGCTATGGGCGGCCAGGGCAACGACTTCATCCTGGGCAGCAAGGCCAACGAGCAGGATATGGGCAACGAGGGCGACGACTGGATCGAGGGCGGCACCTCGGACGGCGCGCCGGGCGACAATTTCGATCCGCTTGGGCTCGATCTCATCATTGGAAACGACGTGTTCGTGGGCCGCGGCGAGAACGACAAGTTCAACGCCGAGGGCGGCGACGACATCATGGTCGGCAGCGCCGGCATGGGCGACCGCTACATCGGTGCCTCGGGGTACGACTGGGCGACGTTCAAGGATGACGAGCGCGGCATCTACCTCGATGTCATGGACCGCTTCTTCGACCAGCCGCCGGTTCCGGGCTCGGGCGCAAGCGTTCTGACGCGCTTCGACTGGGTCGAGGGCTTTTCCGGATCGCAGCACGCTGACGTGATCCGCGGCGACAATGTCGATGCGGCGATGATTCGCTCGGCCGGGGCTCAGGGCAGCATTCTGACCAACATCGGGCTTATCGACGGTCTGCAGGAGTTCCTCGATATCGGTCGCGCTACGCCCGCTACGTTCTTCGACGGCGGCAACATCATCCTCGGCGGCGGCGGCGGGGATATTCTAGAGGGTCGCGGCGGCGACGATCTGATCGACGGCGATCTGTGGCTCAATGTACGCATCAGCGTGCGGGATCTCAATGATCCGTCGCTCGAGATCGCCAGCTTCGACAGCATGGTTCCGATGATCCAGCTCATGATCAATGGGACCTATACGCCGGGGCAGCTCACGATCGTGCGCGAGCTTCTGACCTCGAGCGATGGCGGCTTCGATACGGCCGTCTACTCGGGCAATCTGACGGACTACGATATCGGCGTCGACGATCGCGGGACGGCCGACACCTCGGACGACATCATCACGGTTACGGACCTGCGCGTAGGACGGAACGACGGCAGCGACAGGCTCACGCACATCGAGCGCCTGCACTTCTCCGACGTCTCGGTCACCGTGGCGGGCACCAACAACGAGCCACTCGGCTTCCCGACCATCATCGATGCGGCAACCGGATTGCCCGAGGACACTCCTCAGTCCGGCCAACTCCTGCGCGTCTCGATCAACGGCATCTTCCCGGTCACCGACGCGGACAACCCCGGCGACGGCTCGATCACGGGGTTAGTCGACTTCTTCTGGCAGTTCGAGAAGAATCCCGGCTCCGGCGTGTTCGAGGATCTTACCACATTCGCAGCCGGCGAGGTGGCGCGCATTGCCGGACCCCAGCTCCTCATCACGGACGATCTCAACGGTCTCTCACTTCGGGTGAAGGTCATCTACCGCGATGCCAACGGCACGCTCGAGGTGCTCTACTCGAACCCGACGGCCCCCGCAGGCCCCCCGGCGGCGCCAGTGATCGAATCCGATCCGGCCTTCGTGGTCGAGGAGAATACGACTGCGGTCGGAACTGTGGTCGCCACCGATGCCAACATCGGTGACGTGGTCACGTTTGCCCTCGACGGCGGCGCCGATGCCGGCCTGTTTACCATCGATAGCGTGACGGGCGATCTCTCGTTCCTCGCAGCGCCCGATTTCGAGGCTCCTGCAGACCAGGGAGCTGACAATGTCTATGACGTCGTGGTTCGCGCTTCCGACGGCACGCTCTCCGTCACGCAGGCCATTACCGTCACGGTAACCGGCGTCAACGAGCCGCCGGTGGCCCTCGACGACGGCGGCTTCACCGTCAACGAGGACGGCAGTCTCGTCGTGACGGCAGACGTGGGCGTGCTCGCCAACGATAACGATCCGGACGGCGACGCAGTGAGTGCCGTGCTCGGCGCGGGCCCGCTCAATGGTACCGTCATTCTCAATGCCGACGGCTCGTTCACATATACGCCGGACGCGAACTTCAACGGCACCGACACCTTCACCTATGTCGCCAGCGATGGCACGGAGACCAGCAATGTCGCGACCGTGACCATCACCGTCAATCCGGTGAACGATGCCCCAGTCGCTCCCGCCGATGTCACCGGAACGACGCTGGAGGACACGGACCTCGTCTTCACCGCGGTTGAATTCGGCTTCAGTGATCCCGACGACATTCCGTCGAACAGCCTGGCTGGCATCTTCATCGATACGCTGCCGGCAGCAGGGGTGCTCAGAAACAACGGCGCGGCCATCACCGCTCCGGTGTTCATCCCCATCGCGGCCATTCTCGCGGGAGAGCTCGTCTTCTCGCCGAACCCGGACGAGAACGGCGTGGGCTATGCCGAGTTCACCTTCCGCGTGCAGGACGACGGGGGCACGGACCTCGGCGGAGCCGATACTGCGGTCGAGGCCAGCACCTTCACGATCGACGTCACGCCGGTCAATGACCTGCCCATTGGCGAGGCCTTCCTGACCAACCCGAACGCGATCGGGCCAACGGAGGGCCAGGTGCTCGTCGCAACGAATTCGATCACCGATGTGGACGTCCCGAACGCAGCGGCAGGCGAGTTGCCCGTCAGCTACACCTGGGAGTCCTCGGCCGACGGCTTGAGCTGGACAGAGATCGCTGGCGCGACCGGCGACACCTTCACTCTCACGCAGGCCGAGGTCGGTCTCGAGGTGCGGGCCATCGCCAACTACATCGATGTCGCCGGCGAGGCACCTCTGCGCTTTGTCTCGAACTCGTCCGGCGGTGTCGGCGACCTCATCAACGGCACCAATGCCAGCCAGACAAGCACGGGAACGGCGTTTGCCGACATCATCAACGGCAACGGCGGTAACGACCGGCTGATCGGGCTCGCCGGCATCGACATCCTGAACGGCGGAGCCGGCCAGGATACGCTCGACGGAGGCGAGGGCGCCGACGTGCTTGTCGGAGGAACGGGAGACGACACTTACATCATCGATGACACCGGCGATGTCGCCATCGAGCGCGGTGGTCGCGGGGGCGGAACGGACACTGTCATCACGACCCTGTCCTCGTTCACCCTTGGCGCGAATCTCGAGAACCTCACCCTCTCCGGCCCAGACGCAATCAGCGGCACCGGCAATGGGCTAGATAACATCATGCGTGCGTCGTCGGCGGGCTCGACGCTCTCCGGCCTCGGCGGCGCCGACACTTTGATCGGCGGTGGAGGCAGCGACACGCTCCTCGGCGGTGGAGGCGCCGACAGCCTCTCGGGAGACGGCGGCGCAGATCGCATTGTCGGCGGCACGGGCCGTGACACGCTGACCGGCGGCGGCGGCAGCGACACGTTCGTGTTCGAGCCGGGCTTTGGCCGTGACGTGATTACGGACTTCGACGCGGTTGCGGCCGGCGGTCAGGACTTCATCGACATCCAGGCGTTCGGATTCGACACGGCCGCCGTGGCCAACCAGCACGTCGACATCTTCGGCATCGGCGGAGCGACCCTCGTCGTCATTGATAACACCTTCACCATTAGGCTCAACGGCGTCAATGCGAACACGGTCACGTTTGCCGACTTCATCCTTTAGTCGCGGCAGCAGTGGAGAACCATCAGGAAATCGAACAGTGGAGGGGATACAATGTATCTATCGAAAAAAGCCTCTCGCGCGCGTTTGCGTGAAGCGGAGAATGCCCGGCGCAACCGGTTGGAAATCGTCAAGGCCCTTTCGGTTGGAGAGATCACGCGGCGTGATCTTTTCCGGTGGGGACTATTCACAACGACCGGCTATCTCGCCGCCAAGAACGGGCTCAGCCTCTATGCGCAAAGCGCCTACGGCGCGGTGCCGACCGGGACGCCGCCCAGTCCGTCGTTCGGCGCCACCAAGTTCAGTCAACCGTTCCAGCGGCTGGTGCTGCAGCCCAAGATGCCTCTCGTCGCCGTCGACGATCCGGCCTTTCCCGATGAGCACCCGTACCACTGGACGAGCGGTGGCGAGCGCCTTTGCAAGCTCCACTCGTGGCATGACGAGTTCGATCACGCGCTCGGCACCGAATACTTCAATCCTGTGACGCTGAGAGGCCCCTGCGAAGGCCGACCTCCCGGCGAGATGTTCAAGCATCAACGCTGGACCGAGCTCTCGCCGCATTTTGGCTACCTCCTGTCGATCGGCCAGGTGAAGGCCGGCTCGAAATTCCATCCGCTGATGCCGGAGCAGGGACCCAATGCCGTCTGGTCGTTCGGGCAGCGCGCTCCCGGCCTCGTCGGAAACGTTGCCGGAACCCGGACGGGCGGTCTCGTGCCGCCGCTCATCAAGATGCGCTACGGCGAATCCGTCATCGCCCGCATCTACAATGATCTTCCTGTCGACCGAGCCGTAAACGGCGGATTCGGACGCAATGAGGTCTCGACGCACTTCCACAACGCCCACAACGGCGCCGAGAGCGACGGGGCCTGCAACGCCTTTCACTTCCCGGGCACGTTCTACGACTATCACTGGAGCGCGGTCATGGCCCGGCGCGACAATCCGGAGCTCTGGCCAACGACCGTATCCCGCTATCTCGACCGGGCGTCGGGTCCGGACGACAATGGCGGGCTCGTACGCGTGCCCGGCGATTTCCGCGAGATCCAGGGCACCATGTGGTTCCACGATCACCGCTTCTTCTTCACCGCCGAGAACGTCCACAAGGGCATGTTCGGCATGATCAACATGTACAGCGGGCCGGACCGGGGCTCCGACACGCTCGAGGATGGCATCAACCTCCGCCTTCCGAGCGGGCACGCCAACTCGCAGGGCTGGGGCAACACCGACTTCGACGTGAACCTCGCCATCTCCAATCCGGCGACCGACCAGCAGGGCCAGCTCTTCTTCGATATCTTCGATACGGACGGCTTCGTCGGCGATATCCTGGCGGTCAACGGCACCTACTATCCGTACATGGAGGTCCTGCCACGGCGCTACCGCTTCCGCATCCTCAACGCCTCGATGGCGCGCTTCCTCAAGCTCACCATCGCCGTCAATCGCAGTACGCGCTTTGCGAGAGGCACGCGGCTCCCCTTCCACTTCATCGCCAACGACGGCAACTTCGTCGTCAGTCCGTTGAAGATGCTGGAGCTCGACGCACAGGGCGTTGCTGAGCGCTACGACATCGTCATCGACTTCTCTCAAGTGCGCCCTGGCGACAGCCTGTACCTCGTCAATCTCATGAAGCAGACGAGCGGTCGAAAGCCGGATGGCCCCGTGACGGTCGCCACCGCGCTGGCCGGCGTGGCTCTTGATCCGGGTGTCGGTCCCGTCATGGAGTTCCGCGTGGTCAACAGATTGCAGAGCGTCGATGACCCTGCCAAGACCTACGACATGACGAGCACGGCCGACAGGGATCAGAGCGCCGATCTCAACGCCGCGGCCTGGACGCTCCGGCAGAAAACGCTCACCACGCAGATTCCGGTCGTTGCTCCGGTGCGGGAGCGTGAGATCGAGTTCGGCCGCTCCGGCGACGGAGATTCCCGCGACACGGATACGGGACAGTGCATCCCGGATTGCGGCGACGTGGTCTCCTTCCCGTGGTCGATCAAGGTAAATGGCCAGGCCGCGCACACGGCCAATGCCAATCGCATCTCGGCGCTCATTCCCAGGCCGGGCGAGGTCGAGCACTGGACGCTCATCAACGGCGGCGGGGGCTGGGATCATCCGATCCACCTGCACTTCGAGGAGGCCGTCACGATCAACCGCGGCACGGACTCGATCCCGGCCACCGAGCGGCTCGTGCGCAAGGACATCTGGCGTCTCCGGCCCAGCGGCCGGGTGAAGATCCAGATCCGCTTTGGTGACTTTGGCGGCGCCTACGTCAATCACTGCCACAACACCACGCACGAGGACTTCGCCATGCTGATCCGCTATCAGCTTCTGGCCGCGCCTCAGAACGATCCGCGCGCCCGGCCGGAGGACGTTCTCTATCAGGTATCGATGACGCCGATGCCGACTCCCGATGGCGTGACCTTCAAGCAGCCCGAGATCCTTCCCGAGGCCATGCCAGGCTTCATCCGCCCGCCTGGAACGTGATCGGTCTCGCGCTCCGCCGGCCCGCAATCCTCTCTCATGCGGGCCGGCGCCCTCTGCTACAGTCCCTTCGGCCTCTTGTGACGCGCTCTCTCGCGCCGCTGTCAGCGCTCACTCTCTGGCCGGCGGCGCGACAGAGCGCGGCCGGCGTCCATTGGCAGGGGCAGCATCTTCAAGACACAGAGTGACGAGATGAGCGCGACCACGACGATCGCGAACGAGAAGTCGCCGGGCGCGGGCGTGGCATTTCCGTTGATGCGCTGCGATATCTCGAGCGCCGTCGCGCCAATCGCGACGCCGAACGAGAGCGATACTTGCTGCGCGACGCTCGCCAGACTGTTGGCTGCAGAGAGATCGCGCGCGTCCACGTCCGCATAGGAAATGGCATGCAGGCTCGTGAACTGCAGCGATCTCGCGAAGCCCGCCATCAAGAGCACGGCAACGACGATCGCGTGTCCCGTCGATGGCCCGATGAGCGCGACGCTGGCCATGAGAGCCGATGCCACGAGGCCGTTCAGGACCAGCACCTTGCGAAATCCCGCTTGGGCCAGAATGCCTGGTGCGAGAAACTTCATGGCCAGCGCTCCCAGAGCGCCGGAGAACGTGAGGAGGCCGGCCGTCAGCGCATCGAGACCGAACCCGATCTGCAGCATGAGCGGCACCAGAAAGGCGCTGGCACCCACGCCGATGCGAAAAAGCGCTCCCCCTGTCACGCCGGCATCGAATGCCGGGATCGAGAAGAGCTTGAGCTCGAGCAAAGGCCGAGCCGTCCTTCTGGCGTGGCGCACGTACGCCAGCATCGCCAGTGCGCCCGTTGCGAGGATGCCGGCTGCTACGGAGGGAGGCGCCACGTGCCGCCCCAAGGAGGCCGCGCCGAGGATCAGCCCGGGTAGCGCAACAGCGCAGAGCAGAAATCCCTTGACGTCGAGCGGCGCGCTCTCATGGCGCTCGTCATCGAAATAGAGGCTTGCCAGCACGAGCCCCAGGACGCCGATCGGCAGATTGACATAGAAGATCCACCGCCAGTCGACGTGCGTGACGATGAGCCCGCCGAGCGGCGGGCCCGCGACGGGGCCGAGCAGGGACGGGATCGTCAGCGTCGCGAGCGCGGCGACGAGCTTCTCTTTTGGCACTCCGCGCACGATGACGAGCCGGCCAACCGGCGTCATGAGCGCTCCTCCGAGCCCCTGGACGAACCGCAGGACGACGAAGCTCCCGAGCGTGCTCGAGCTGGCGCAGCCGATCGATGCGCCGAGGAAGATGAGAAGTGCTGCGCGAAACGTCGTGCGCGCACCGAGCCGATCGGCGATCCAGCCGCTCACGGGAACGAGGATGGCGAAGCCCACGAGGTAGGACGTGACGGCAAGCTTCAGCGCAATGGGGTCGACACCAAGGTCGGCGGCGATGGCCGGAAGCGCCGTGGCGATGATGGTCGAGTCCATTGTCTCCATGAAGAGCGCGGTCGCCACGACGAGGGGAATGATGCGTGTCGATGCTTGCGGCAAGGAAGGTGAGGCCCCGGCTCGAGGTGAATGACTTTCTGCTCCCGAGCCTTAGGCAGTTACGCGCCGGCGCACAACTCCCCCTGGCCGCCCGCACGCCGCCGGCGGCTCTCCGGCCCCTGCCATCCTTTCGGCCTCATTGCCCGACTATGAGGGGCGAGCGAAATCCATCTGCCGTCTGAGCCAAGCCATCGTCGGCCGGGCCCGCGAAGCGGCCTACAATGGAGGAACGACATGCAACGGATGCTTTTGACCCTCGCGACGGCGGCCACGATCGGCCTCACAGGCGCGGGCGTAGCGGCGGCCGCATCGCCCTATGGCTGCTTCAAGGTGACGGCGGACGAGCTCAACATCCGCAGCCGCCCGCGCAGCACGGCCGAGGTCATCGGCGCGGCCAAGAAGGGCGACATCCTCGAGAAGCGCAAATGGTTCTGCACACTGCGCGGCTACTGGTGCGCGATCCGCACGAAGAGCGGCCTCGAAGGCTATTCCGACAAGGCCTTCATGGAAAAGATCCCCTGTCCTTGATCGTGGCGGGCAGCTGCTGAAGCTCTCCGGTCAGGGACCGCCCTCGGGCGGAGCCTCCTCGCCCGGGGCCGCCGCCTTGGACTCCGCCGAGGATCCGGCCGACCCGGCTGACCCGGCGGCCGCCTTCTCCTCGGTCTTCGGCTTGGCGGCCTTTGCCGTTTTCGCCGATCCGGTGGCAGCCTTTGTGTCGCTCTTCCCGTTTCCTCCTTGAGGCGCGACGGGCTGAGGTGTGGCCGTAACAGGCTTGGGCTGCAGCTCCTCAGCGAGGTTGAATGTCTTGCAGCCTTTCGCAGCGAGCTGCTTGTTGTAGGCCTCGAGCTGGGCGAGGCTGCGTTTGTGCTCGCCGTCGGGATCGCTCCCCTCCTTCGAGCCGCCGAGCACGGTGGTCGTCGCAGACTGCAGCGCCCGCGACGTGCTCGACGTCTTCTGCCTTGCGCCATAGTCGCGAACCTGGAGAATGCGCACCTGCATGCGCCCCGTGAGCTTCTTGCAATCGAGCGCCTTCTCCTCGTCGGTCAATTGATACTCGGCCGCCTGAGCCGCCGGCGGCTGTGCCGTACCGGACGCAGGATCGATGGCGATGGTGTCCGTCGTCGGCGACGATGCGCATCCTGCGGCGAAGAGCGGAATGGCAACGATGAGCGCTCGGACCTGGGCTCGGAGCAGCACGGGCGCCAAACTCCTCGGGCACGCGAGTTGATCTCGCTTGTTGGCTGAGTTGGGCTCAGTCTGAGCCCAAAATCCTGTCGGGAGCAAGGCGGATCGTCTGCTAAGGTGAGGGAGTGTCTCTGCCGGAAGGAGCCGCCCGGATGCCCATTACCGCCCTTTACGCCTCGCTTCTTGCCCTACTGTTCCTGCTCCTGAGCTTCCGGGTCATTGCCCAGCGGCGCGCCGCGCGGGTGGAGCTCGGCCACGGCGACAGCCACCAGCTGCTCCGGCGCATCAGGGTTCACGCCAACTTTGCCGAATACGTGCCGTTCGCGCTCGTGCTGATCGGCCTCGCCGAGAGCCTCAAGGCGCCGGGCGGGCTCGTCCACACACTCGGCTTCGTGCTCCTCCTGGCGCGCCTCATCCATGCCTATGGGCTGTCGCAGACGCCGCACATCCTGAAGCTTCGCGTTCTCGGCATGACACTGACCTTCGCCGTCATCGCCGTTGCGGCGCTCGCCTGCTTCACGCTCGGACTGCTGCAGTCGCTGGTGTGAGCAGGAAGAGCGCCCGATCAACCGCGTCCCGCGTCTTCGCGGGCGTACTGGAGCGGAAGTGCGGTCGTGTATTTCATCTGCTCCATGGAAAATGCGGACGAAACCTTCGCGATCTCGACGCGGCTGACGAGCTTTTTGTAGAAGGCGTCGTAGGCCGCGATGTCGGGAACGGCCACTCTCAGGAGATAGTCGATCTCGCCCGACATGCGGTAGGCCTCGACCACCTCGGGCAAGTCCTGAACGGCGGCATGGAACTTCTGCAGCCAGGCGAGGTTGTGCTGGTCTGTCTTGACCGACACGAAAACGGTTACACCCGCATTGACCTTGACGGGATCGAGCAGCGCGACACGGCGGCGGATGACGCCCAGCTCCTCGAGCTTCTGCATGCGCCGCCAGCATGGCGTGGTCGAAAGCCCGATCTCCTTGCCGATATCTGCGACAGGACGCGTGCAGTCCTGCTGCAGGATGCGCAAAATTCTGACGTCCATCTCGTCGAGCATCACCGTCTCCGACAATTCCATTTCTTAAAACCGCCCTTCGCCGGATCTTTGTTCCGTCTCGGATCACCGTCAAGCCGGAAATGAGCAAGGTTTTCCAATGCTCCCGGAACCCGCCGATCCCTATCCGAGTTTTCAGAGAAGGCGGCGCACCTCGCGCCTGAGCGCCGGCAGCAGCTCGGCCTCGAACCAGGGATGGCGCTTCACCCAATGGTTGTTGCGCCACGAGGGATGCGGCAGCGGAAAGAGCCGCGGCGAACGGGGCGCTGCGAGGATGCTTTTCCAATCGGCCACCGTCTCCGTGAGCGAGGCACCACGCTGAGGTCCGAGGTGCCAGGCCTGCGCGTACTGTCCCACGAGCAGCACGAGCTCGATCGCGTCGCAGAGGCCGAACAGGCGGCTGCGCCAGTGGTGCGCGCATTCCCGGCGGGGCGGCAGATCCCCGCCCTTGGCGTCGAGGCCCGGAAAGCAGAACCCCATCGGAATGATCGCGATCAGCGACGTGTCGTAGAACTCCTCGGAGGAGACACCCATCCAGGCCCTGAGACGGTCGCCCGATGGATCACTGAAGGGAATGCCCGATGCATGAACGCGCGTACCCGGCGCCTGTCCGGCGACGCACAATCGCGCCGTCGCGCTGACGCGCAGCACGGGCCGCGGCTCATGCGGAAGGGGCTTCAAATCCGGACGCTCGACGCAGATCCGGCAGGACCGGATCTCGTCCACCAGCCGGTCGAGCGCTGCCGTCATGTCGTCTCTCAGAGCGTGAGCGCGAGCCCATCCTCAGCCAGGATCACGCGCGGATCGGTCACGGCGCCACGGTTGGCGAGCATGTCGCCGCCCATGTGGGTCAACAGCACACGCTTGGCTCCGAGCCGGTCCAGGTTGCGCTCGATCGTGCGCCAGTTCAAATGATAGCGCGCCTCGCGCTCGAAGGCGAAGCACTCGCAGATGAAGAGCTCGGTGCCCGAAGCCGCCGCAATGAGGCTCTCGACCCATTCGGTATCGCCCGAGAAGGCGATCGCCTTGCCGCCGACGTCGAAGCGCAGCGCATAGGGAGGCGCGCCGGAGGGATGGCTCACCTCGTAAGGCGTGACGCACACACCCGCCACGGTGAGGGGAGCGCGCTCCTGGTACTCGAGGAAGGAGAGCTCGAAACGGCGCGGCGTCGACGTCGAGCCCGGAAAAAGTGCCTCGGCGGCGGTTATGAAGCGCGCCTCTATGCCCCTGGGGCCCGTCA
>Ga0233425_10001531_pt1 | contig 51387 bp, 67 predicted proteins | sample Watercolumn_Towu_2_FD_181712 | JGI IMG/M metagenome (GOLD analysis project Ga0233425, IMG submission 181712) | Freshwater microbial communities from Lake Towuti, South Sulawesi, Indonesia - Watercolumn_Towuti2014_140_MG | ecosystem: Environmental > Aquatic > Freshwater > Lake | place...
TAGCTTGCAAGCTATTGAATTTGTGATCCCTTCCACGGATACGTTCCAGCTGGGCACCTATCTGGTCGGATGCGACGTGCGCGATCGAGCAGGCTTCCGCCAAACCAGAAACGTCACCTTTGAGATCGTCAAACAAGCACCCAAGAGTTCAAGTGCTTTCGCTGTACCTGGATTCAGCGCACCAGTTGCTAGAGTAAAAATTAATACTGGTGTTACCTCTGATGGTGGACAGTTAGGTGCAGAAGGAATTTCACGACTCATGCAAGTCGGTGCATCCTTGAAAGTTGATGTGAAAGGACATGATCATACTATTACTGTTTCAGCAGTGACGGATGATACTGTTACGTTAACCATCTCATCCGATCCTATGACGATCACCGTCAACAAAGGAGAAACCGTATCGGTTGATGTGGATGGCGATGGCACGAATGATATTGCTGTTACCTACCATAAGAGATTCCCACCAGGCGGCAAACATGCTGACCTTACGTTTGCCTTGACAGAAACCCCATCTGTTGGTGGAGGACCAGATTCCAGTGGTGGATCAACCAGCACTCCTGCCGGAGAACAAGCCCTCAAGAGTGGCAAAGCAGGACTTTTAGTTACGGTCATCGTGATCGTGGTGATTGTCGTGCTTGGTTACTTCATGCTGAGCAAGAGAAAGAAATAATTCTTTCTTCTTCTTTTTTCTTTAAACATAATCTTTAAAAAGAGATTAGTCTCGGGATCATCTTATGAAGCGAAGTTCACGCCGATGGAAAAAGAAAAATCAAATGCGTTGGAAGTGGCAACGCAAACGCATGAGAAAAGAGAAACGAAAGCGTAAGGCACAGATGTCCTAATTTTTCCTGGTTCTTACTCCTTCTTTTTTCTGATTTTTTGTCTTTTTTCGCGATGTAGATGGTCTTCTGATTTGAGGCCTTTTTCTTGAAAATCTCTGCATAAAACGCAAGTTTTATAAATGGTCTTGCGACTGAACATTTACATCATTGTAGGTAAAAACTATGACAGCTTAACAACACAAGCATTGGTCAACTTCTCATTACCTACATTTATAGGTTTTATACTCAACACTTGAGAAATATGTTTTGAGTGATGATAAACATATTTCACCATGAGTACGTGCCACACGTATGATGGATTATGCGAGCGACATTATTTGTTAGAGTGCTTTTTGTCATTCTTTATAATTTTCATTAGCGGTATTTCGTACAATTCCCGTTGATCCTGCGGGAGGTCGCTGCTATTGGGATTCCACTAAGGCATGCAAGTCAAGGGTTCTTCGGAACACTGGCGCAAGGCTCAGTAACACGTCGCTAATCTGCCCTATGGCCTGGGACATCGTTGGGAAACTGACGTTAAACCCGGATAGGAGATTGAGGCTGGAATGCACTTTCTCCGAAAGGCAACACCATAGGATGAGTCGGCGGCTGATTAGGCTGTTGGTGAGGTAACGGCTCACCAAACCTGAGATCAGTAGGGGGGATGAGAGTCCTAGCCCCGAGAAGGACACTGAGATACGGGTCCTAGCCCTAAGGGGTGCAGCAGCTAGGAAACCTTTACAATGCGCGCAAGCGTGATAAGGGAATCCCAAGTGCTTACTTTACAGTAGGCTTTTGTCAAGTGAAAACAACTTGACGAATAAGTGGTGGGCAATACCGGTGCCAGCCGCCGCGGTAACACCGGAGCCACAAGTGGGGGCCACTTTTATTGGGTCTAAAGCGTCCGTAGCCGATTGAGAAAGTCTTTTGTGAAATTGTTGTGCTTAACATAACAGTGTGCAAGGGAAACTCCTCAGTTAGGGACCGGGAGGAGACAGAAGTATGCCGGGGGGAGCGGTAAAATGTGATAATCCTCGGTAGACTACCTATAGCGAAGGCATCTGTCTAGAACGGGTCCGACGGTCAGGGTCGAAGGCTGGGGGAGCAAAAGGGATTAGATACCCCTGTAGTCCCAGCAGTAAACGCTGCATACTATGTGTTGCACATCCTTCGTGGGTGTGCAGTGCCGGAGCGAAGGCGTTAAGTATGCCACCTGGGTAGTACGGCCGCAAGACTGAAACTTTAAGGAATTGGCGGGGGCGCACTACAAGGGGTGACGCGTGCGGTTTAATTTAATACTACTCAGAGAATCTCACCAGCAGCGACGGCAGGATGAAGGTCAGATTGAAGGTTTTACCTGACAAGCCGAGAGATGTTGCATGGCCGCCGTCAGTTCGTGCCGCAAGGTGTCTGGTTAAGTCCAGCAACGAACAAGACCTGTACCTTTATTTGCTAGCGACTCTTCCGAGAGGATCGAGCACAATAAGGGGACTGCCTGGGTAACCAGGAGGAAGGTGCAGGCAACGGTAGGTCTGTATGGCTCGAATCTGTTGGGCTACACGCGCGCGGCAATGGCAGAGACAGTGGGATGCAACTCCGAAAGGAGGAGCCAAGCCTCTAAACTCTGTCTTAGTTCAGATTGAGGGTTGTAACTCACCCTCATGACGCTGGAATCCCTAGTAATCGCTTCTCATCACAAAGCGGTGAATATGTCCCTGTGCCTTGCACACACTGCCCGTCAAACCAACCGAGCAGGGTATAAGTGAGGCGTGCGTTTCGACGTACGACAAACTTATGTTCAGTGAGGTGGGTTAAGTCGTCACAAGGTATCCGTAGGGGAACCTGCGGATGGATCACCTCCTAATTTTTTTTATTGGCAATGGTTACTCTAGCAATGTCAAAGTTCGCATAGTTCGAAAACATATTTGTGGTGCAGAAAGTTTTATAATGCGTCGGAAAGACGTTCATCGGAATGGGCCAGTAGCTCAGCCCGGTAGAGCACTTCCCCTGCATTGAAAACTTTTTTTCACATGAGAGGAAGGGGCCTCGGGTTCGAATCCCGACTGGTCCATATCATCTCATTTCATGATCAACTCTGTTGATGGTGCGGTTCGTGCATGACCCGATCTTATCGGAGACGCACGGATTAAGGATTGTGACCTGACTCTTTTGGGAGTCATACTTCATAATTGTGCATAGGCTGGGCAAAGCTTCCTATTTTTTCATATAGGTCTTCGTCCCATAAGATGGATGACTTGGCTCAAGAGGAGATGAAGGGCGCGGCAAGCGGCGATACGCTCTGGCGAGGTGCACGCAGCCATTGAACCAGAGATCCCTGAATAAGCATCTTGCTCTTCGGAGCGATCCGTAAGGATCTTCAACCCGGGGAAGTGAAACGTCTCAGTACCCGGAGGAAAAGAAATCAATCGAGATGTTGTTAGTAACAGCGAGCGAACACAACAGACGGCAAACCGAATCCTGCTAGAAATAGTTAGGAGATGTGGTGTTATAGGACCTGCTTTTAGTCTGACTCTTCTGATTCGAAGTTGTCTGGAAAGACATATCATAGAGGGTGATAATCCCGTAGAAGAAAGAAGAAAGATGTGCAGAGTTCCTGAGTAGGGCGCATTGGAATTTGAGCCTGAATTCGGGGGACATTAACCTCCAACCGTACATACTCCTTGAGTCCGATAGCGCACCAGTACTGTGATGGAATGTTGAAAAGTACTCGTGATAGAGAGTTCAAAGACCTGAAATCTTATGGGGATAGAGAGATACGGCTCTTCGGAGTTGTATCGTCCGTTTTGAATAACGGGCCAGGGAGTGTGCCTTAGTGGCAAGGGTAACTGTACAGCAGGCACCCGGAGCGAAAGCGAACATCCGCAGGTAACGAGGGATGTGGTGTGAAAGCGCCATGAGTCACTGGGGTACTACCCGAAACCGGGCGATCTAACCTTGGGCAGGGTGAAGCAGAACTGCCGTTTTGTGGAGGCCCGAAGCGGTGCTGGATGCATCCGTTCGTGTGACCCATGGTTAGGGGTGAAAAGCCAATCGAGCTCGGTTATAGCTGGTTCCTGTCGAAATAGGCCGCAGTCTAGTCCCAGGGGAGATGGTATCCACGGTAGAGCTACGGATTTGAAAGTCAGGGAGGGAAACCTCTCGCTTTCTTGTTCAACTCCGAATGCGGATACATCGTAGAACTTGGGAAACGGGGGTGCGGGGTAAACTTGTATCTCTATGGGGGAACAACCCTCTTCTGCGTTAAGGTCCCAAAGTGCTAATTGAGTGTTAAAGGTAGAAGGGTGTGCGCCATCCGAAACAGCTGGGAGGTATGCTTAGAAGCAGCAATCCTTTAAAGAAAGCGTAATAGCTCACCAGTCGAGATGTCGTGCCCCGAAAATGGACGGGGCTAAATTAGTCACCGATACGCAGATCCTCGACAAGAGGAGGTAGACAGGCGATCTGCTTGGGTAGAAGCATGTTCGTAAGAGTATGTGGACCGAGTAGATATGAGAATCCTGGTGGTAGTAGGATCTATATGTGGTGGAAACCCACAATATCGTAAGGGCTAGGGTTTCTTCGCACTGTTCATCAACGAAGAGTAAGTCAGTCCTAACCGATGACCTAACAGGTTTGAGGGAAAGGGAAACAGGTTAAGATTCCTGTACTTCTGATGTACGCGCGGCAACGCAAGCTTTGTTTCCGATGCTTTGGGCTAGGTCAACACGTACTGTCGTGCGTGTCAACTGTGGCACATCGGGTGAGTATCGTCACGATGAGACCCCGATGAATAGCAGGACGAGCATTCCTTTGGAGTGTTTGATTGATGCCTGGAGTCAATGAAAAGGAAACAGAGAAGGATCATCAGAAACTGTACCAAGATCCAGCACTGGTGCCCCTAGCTGAGAAGGCTAAGATATGCGGGTTAAAATTAGGTTAGGGAAGTCGACAAAATGGCTCCGTACCTTCGGTATAAGGAGTCCCTGCGATCGTGTCTGTATAGATGGCGATTACAGGGTGCAATGACTCGGGAAGTCCGACTGTTTAATAAAAACGTAGCATCTCGCGAGCCCGCAAGGGTGTGTATGGGATGTGAAATCTGCCCAGTGCTAGGACCTCAAACTCCTTTTCAAGGGAGCTAAGGGCTAGTAAACGGCGGGAATAACTATAATTCTCTTAAGGTAGCGTAATACCTTGCCGATTGAATGTCGGCTTGCATGAATGGTCTAACGAGATTTCCGTTGTCCCAACCTAATGTCCCCTGAACTCACCCTTCTGGTGTGAAGACCAGAGATTTCCAGTGGGAAGCGAAGACCCCGTAGAACTTTACTGTAGTTTGTCGTTGCTTTGTAGATGTTGATATGTAGCGTAGGTGGAAGTCGCTATGGCGTGCTCGTCAGGGTACGTCTAGACGCCAATGAAACACCACTTGTTGACGTGTGCATCGCTTACTTCTTTCGAGAAGGACACCGACTGGCGGACAGTTTGGCTGGGGCGGCACCCTGCTGAAAGGATATCAGTAGGGCCCAAAGGTAAGCTCATCCGGTTTAGAAATCCGGAGTGGAGTGCAAGAGCAAAAGCTTGCCTGACTGGATTCCTACCATTACGGCATCCAGAGACGAAAGTCTGGTCTAGCGAACCTCTATGTTTCCTTCTTAATGAGGGCCAGAGACGACAGAAAAGCTATCTCGGGGATAACTGAGTCGTAGCGCCTAAGAGCTCAAATCGACGGCGCTGTTTGCTACTTCGATGTCGGCTCATCGCATCCTGGGCGTGCAGAATAAACTTTTGAAAAAGTTTCATCAAAAGTTACTGTAGGCGCCCAAGGGTACGGGTGTTCACCGGTTAAAGCGGTTCGTGAGCTGGGTTAAGAACGTCAACTTGGCGTTACTGAAAAGCAATTTTCAGATAAGTAGCATTTTTATATTTCATATTGGCTCATATCGGTGAAGCCCTCCTCTGTTTAACTGGCAGAGTGGGTAATACCGAGGGAAGGTCAATGTTATGGGAACAACGACTCTTGAGTACATCGCAGGATTTTTAGATGGTGATGGGAGTATTTTCTTCCAGATTGTGAAGACGAATACTTCCTGTAATCCGTTTAAGATTCGAGGAAGTGTTCTTTTCTCTCAAAAGAGAGAGAATGCGTCCATCCTTGAACATCTTCATCAGTATTTTGGTGTTGGTTACATCCGACATCGGAAAACTGGTGTCAGCGATTATACTGTTGTTGAACCCAAGGAAGTTGAGCGACTCTTGACTTTACTTCGTCCTTATTTGATTCTTAAAAAACGACATGCTCAATTAGGTCTTGATATCTTACAACGACTGAAAGAGCAGCGTAGTTTCGAGGATTTTCTTGAAATCTGTAAACTTGTCGACATGTTCGGCACGTTGAATTATTCCAAGAAGAGGACGATCACAAGCAAGACTGTTGAAGACTTCTTTCAGCATAACATTGTACCCCTGTAGAGACTGAGGCTTTAGGCCGAGAGTCTTACTTTTGTAAGGCTAAGACGCCAATCTCCTTTCTCCAAGAGGAAAGGATGAAGGTATAGTCCATGCCACAGGGAAAACTTGTGGGTACACATGCGTGAGACAGTTTGTATGATAACTACTGGAAATGCACAATCATCTGAGAGGAAGGATGTCATAGTACGAGAGGAACTGACGTTCGACGCCACTGGTCTATCGGTTGTCTGACAAGGCAGGCCGAGCAGCTACGCGTCAAGGGATAAGAGCTGAACGCATCTAAGCTCGAAACCCGCCTCGAAAAGAGATGAAGAGCTCCTGTATAACACGGGTTTGATAGGGTCGGGATGTACATGCCGAGGTAACGAGGCATTCAGTCTGCGGCTACTAAACGCTCAACTTTACCTTTTGAATAAGTAAGAAGATTTGCCTAGCTTATGTTTTCTTTTTCTTTTGATTTGATTGAGAGATAGTTGAGACTCTATTGTTTATTAAGAAGAATTACTTTACGTTGATGTTAGATTGTTTATGTGAAGAATACCTTAATTTAATTTGGAATCATACAAAATTATTTCTTTGCTCTGATCAATGCGAAGATGCCTAATAAGGCAAGCACGATGAAGAATGCAGAGAATATACCTGATGATCCTGGTTGTCCGATGATGGCAGCACCCGTGATGGTCACAGGAATTAAGAAAATGAATGCCAATCCGAAGGCGATGACTGCTGCATATTTATGGAGTGTGTCTTCAAGAGGAGAACGCCGCCCCTTATATTTTCCTTCTTCTTGTGTCATTTTTTCATAATGTTTAAGCGCATTTGTTATGTATCTTAACGGGACTCTTACTTCGCCGTCATCTTCTAATTTATGTGAAATCACAAATTTTTCAAGCTGATTTGCTTGTTTTTCTGGTTCTAACTTTAGAAGCTGATCAAACTCGTCTTCTGTTAATGCTACATATCCTTTACTCTTTCTTTTTACCCATCTCCCTAATCTTTCTACTGTGTATCCTGCTGCGTATGCTCCGTGCCCTAGTCCTTCTACAGCATATCCGGCGCCTTTGGCTACTTCACCGCCACCTTTTCCTATATGTTCAAGACCTTCTTCTGCGCCTTCACCTACTCTTTTCACACCTGTTCCAGTCCCATGGGCCGTAGAACCAGTTCCATGCATGACTCCACCTACTAATCCGGCTATACCGTCAACTAACTTAACAAATCCTTGACCAAGAAGAACAATACCTTTTAACACCATCTTTTTCAATGATTTTTATGGAGGTATTCTATTTAAATTTATCTTTTTGGTATTTATTATTTTAGAGTAGTAAAAATAGAAACGTTTATATATTCCTTGCCATTACCTATATTATGACGCTTGAAGATTACTTAACGAATGTAGAAATTACATCTCAACAACTAGAAAATGCTCTGCTTTTGGAACAGAAACTCTTGCGTCTTACGAGAAAAATTCTTCACGAAGACATTTTTTCTATTGGATCTTCAGGACGCGCTACCTATGTGCCTAATGATTATGGACTTCCTCAAGATATTGATTATTACATAAAGGACAAACGCGATTTAAGTGATACTATTACTGCCGTCAATGAACATAAATCGGCATACGAAGACATTTTATCAACTTTCTATGGCTGCTCAGTCGAACTTCAGCTCATGAATGCTGTGAAACAGGTTGATGAATCTACTGGAGAAGTGCATTACCGACAAGCACGATATCAGGCAGTGAATACCGCTACTGGCGAAATTTTACTTGGTCTGGATCTTAATTATGATGAATCTTTGAGAGGAGATGAATGTTACAATGCTGTTTTTGCATCTCAACTTGAAACTCTTGTTTCACGCTTGCCTGATGCTGATAAAGAACTTGGACGTGATTACCTTTTAGCAAACATTCGTGCGCTTAAATTATACCTATCTCAACATAAAATTTATAAGACAAAAGAAGGAGGATTTGGCGGCATTGGATGCGAACAACTCCTTTTACAGTTGCATAGAGGAAAAACCTTTGCTAATTTAGACTCTTTGAGACAGCATTACAATATGGGCATGGCACTCAAGACTTTGTATGAAGAACGCGATTCCTTAACCATTTGTCATCCTATTACGCGGGAAGAACTTCTTGATGCTAAATTAAGCAGGCATCATGGCGAAGGATGGAACAAGATTTTATTGGTTGCCAAGGACTATGAGGACTATCTTCCCCGTGAACATGCTTACCAACATTCTTCTTATGTTGATTTAGGACTTTCTCTTCAAGCTGCTTAATTTCTTCTTAGAAAACCTTTTAAAGTACTTTTACATTCTTCTTTTTATGGCAGACAACAAAATTCAATTACCTCAATCTGGCGGGGGATTAGTTCGTTATTCTGAAGATTACAAGAGTAAGATTGAATTAAGCCCGATGACGGTTGTCGTGATGATCATTGTCGTCATTCTTGTTGAAATTGGATTGCACGTCTTTGGCGCTTAATCTATTCTTGATTTCAAAACTGCTAGATCTGGACTTAACAGATTGATCTTATCTTCTTTAGAACGCAAGCCACGATAGATACGTTGTAAAAATTCCCTTCGTGCTTTGTCGAAGTAGAAATCCATAAAATAGTCTGGTTTAGATTCTTTTAAGACTCTCCAGAAGAGCGAAGACATCGAAGGAAAGGGATATTTGGTGAAGATGATGGAGTTGCAGATTTCACCCGGCAGATCAACGCCTCGATTACATCTTGTGGAATAGAGGATTTTCATTTTTCCTTCTTTGAACCACTGGAGGAGCTCGCCTTTCCTGTATTTTTCTTGTTGTTGTTCGAGTTTTTCTCTGGAGAGGATGGAGAGACTGTACTTTGCTTTTTCTTCTTCTGTTGGCAAATCCGAGAAGCTGTTGACGTGGACTAAGGCTGGCAGTTCTGCTGCTGCAATGCAGGCGTTTAATGCCTTGAGATAATCTTCACGTGTTAATTTACCGGATTCGAAGTGCTTGTAACGAAAATCTTTTTCCAATTGCGTGTGGTTTTTGAGGACTTTACCTTGTTGCTTGGTTTCTGCTTCTATAACTTTGAAATCAGTGATACCAAAGATTTCTTTTAAAACTTTCCTGGAATGTAAGGTACCGGACATCATGATGAAGACCTTATTTTTATGGAGGAACTCGTTAAGCTTTCGTTCTAAGTTGACATTGACGATGGATACGATGAGCTGTTCTTTTTTATTCTTGGAAAAAGCAGTGTAAGTGGTATCGAACATGCCTTCGAAGTTCTTCGCAATAAGATAAAATGGCTCTAGTTCTTCGTAGACCAAGAGTTGATCATTTTTCATGAGCACGTTCAACAGTTCATAGATTTTCGTGTCTTGAATCTTGAGGATTTCCTCTTCTTCGATCATTTCGTTGATCCAGCGGCTTCCTATGATGGATGCTGTTAACGTTAGGACTTCTTGCAGCACTTGCTTGAGTGATTGATCCTTGCACTGCTCTAGAAGAATTTCCAGTTTTTTTGCGAAAAAGGAAAGATTGAAGTGCTTTTCATTGCCTAATTTATCGAGAAATTCATCACATTCATCAATGATTTCCACTTCCGTCGCTGGTTTTCTATCCATGAGATTTTCCAGTTCGTATTTTTTAGAGTTGAAAATAAGAACGTCTGCATTCCTATAGGCGTGGAATTGCTGGTAATAGGAACAGCCTGGCTTGCGCTGATAAATGGTGAATGTGCGGTTGTTTAATCCCTTGTAATCGTGTTGTTTTGCGTCAGGCAAAGGGTAATGAGCAAAGACGTCTTTTGGCAAGATGGGGGACCAGTAGGGACACGCTGGAGCGATGGACAACCTTCTAATATCATCAATAGAGTTGAAATCACTTTCTTCCACTTCAGGGTTATTACTGATATATACTTTTAGCAAATCCATGTTTTCCTTCTTGATTTCAATGGAACAAGGAAGCAAGCGATCGTCTGCCATCGACGTTTGATTGTACAGGCAGGGGTGGTTGTTTCTTCCCGTGATGATGGTGATGTTTAATGGTTTGTTGTCTCTTTTGACGATTAATTTGTTGGTGTAATCTTCTTCGTATTGCTGCTGGAGCATTTTGACGGGAACAACGATGGATGCTTTTCCCAACTCTTTTGCGAGGTTAAGAGCGATGGCTGATTTTCCTGTTCCGCATGCGCCATGGAGAAAGATGATCTTATGGCCTTCTTTGACTGCTTCCAAAATTTCTTGAGTGATATCTTCCTGCGTTTTTCCATTGGAGAACTTCAAGGGAGGAAGTTGTTCACCATTTACTTTTTCCAATGACCACATGATTTGGTGGAGAAAGAGGCTGTATTTAAGGATTATGCGGTTGTAGATGTCTGTTGCGCTTAATTATCGTTTCGATACTCTCTGGTGTTCTTACCCACTTGCCGTTGTGATAGATCATGTTTATTTGGCGTGCAATTTTGCTGGATTCTACAACTACTCTTCGCCCTCGTTGATATTGAAAGTCCGGTTCTTGTGCTAACTCCCAGACATATCTCCGTTCTTCATCCTCCCAAGGCACATTTCCACGCTTTATTGTTCCTAAGAGCCCTCCGAGTAGCCCGTTTTGCCGGTGCTGCTCTCCTGACAATCCCATTGCGCCAACTTTTCTTTCTTTTGATATAAGGCCGCCTCTTTGTCCATGGTAATATTCTGGCTGTTTATCCCTTGATTCACCAGGAGGATAGGCATGAATGCCACTACCGTTTCTTGTTGCTTCTTCTCCTCTTTTTTTCCCCGCTGCCCTTAAATGTTCCTTACATAATCGCACTCGTTCTTCAGGATCACTTATGAGTCCTTGATAAGGCTCCAGATCCAAACCGCCACCATATCCTGTTAATGCGTAGTGAACCGCACGAGGAGCTACTTTCTTTTGTGCAACATATCTCTCCGTAAGATTGTATTTTTCTACTATCTCAGCAAGTGTTTTTCCATCTCTGTATGCTTGCGCTATCTCTGGAAAATCTCTTTTTACGTTCTGTCCTAAACTAATCGCTCTCCGAAGAAAACTTCGCTGTTGAGGAGATAACTGCCGCCCTATCATCCTGTTCCTCTCCGTCTTTTTCTTTAAAAACGTTCCCATAACCTTTTTATATCGTTCTTGATACCTTTGACGTATGTTTCCCGGTATGAATCCCAAGATGCTTGAAAAAGCGATGAAACAGATGGGCATCAAGCAAGAAGAGATTGAGGCTTCTGAAGTGATCATCAAATGTAGCGATAAAGACTTAGTCATTCGCAATCCACAAGTCAGCAAAGTGAAAGCAATGGGACAAGAAACGTTCCAAATCATTGGCGAGGTAGAAGAAGTTGCTGCTGGCGTGAATGATATTCGTGAGGAAGATGTCAAGACCGTGATGCAGCAAGCAAAAGTGAGTGAAAAGAAGGCACGAGAAGCCTTGATTCAGCATAAGGGGGACATTGCGGAGACTATTTTGGCATTGCAGGATTCTTAGCTAGTTTAGATATGTTTATATACTAGCTTGCCATTACTTTTTTATAGTAATACCTTACCATTGGAATGATGGAACGGTTTACGACCTACGTTGTGGAGGCTAACAAGGCGTTTAAAATTGCTGATCACCTCATTTATGTGACCTATCCTGTTTTGCAAGATAATAAATTATTGGCAACGGCCTTGGAACACCTTGCTGTTGCGTTGCAAAAAGGGATGGAAGCCTTGCTTTACTATGATGCCCTCTACAAACGCATATCTGCTTTTCCCACTGTCTTCAGTTCCCAGTGGCAGATCTTCAAGCAAGGAACTGCAAAACGACATAACATCAGCGAGCGTTCGTGTGAGGTAATCCGCGATGTGGTCGAACTTATTGAGAATAGACGGGACAGTCCTGTTGAATTTTCACGAAAAGACAAGTACGTCTTTGCCTCAGAATCCTACAAATTACGAACCTTAACTCATGAGAAAATGAAATCCTACATCAACGAAGGGAAATCCTTCCTCCAGAAGGTAAATGATATCCATGCAACACATGATCGACGACTTAGTTGAAGGCGCACGGGAAGAACTGAAACGCGCAGACCATAGTATTTACGTTACGCTGAAGTATACTCGTACGGTTGATGTCATTAAAAATATCATCAAGCGGCTTATTGCGGCTACTGACCTTACCATCTCTGATTCTCTTCGCCATCTTCACGCCAAAAAAAAACTCAAAGAAATTCCACCTGTGCCTAAAAAACGTGCATTGATGGTGGCTACTTTACTTCCTCAATTCAAAAAAGATATTGATTTTTACTTTTTATTGCGTGATATTGATGTTGCTGAATACACGAAACGAGAAGAATATAGGAAGAATGTTTCCTTGATTGTTACTGTGAAGAATAAACAATTGGTTATCGACATTGAGACTGTGAAGAAGTATTTTGAACGGACGGTTGATTTTGTTGACCGCGTTCATGGACTGGCAGCTTCATGAAGCTTGGACTTTGCATGATTTGTGAACAGAAGCCGGCTAGCAATTCTTGTTTAATGTGCGGACGACAGGTCTGTGACCAGCATTATACTCCTTCTAAAAGAATATGCAGTGGGTGCTCGAAGGGACCAGTATAGGCTTTCTTGAGCTTTCTTTTCCTCATAATAACCTTTATATATCTTAAAGGGGGTTAATTACACATGCTTGTTGCTTCTGTATCGAGCAGTAAAGGAGGGTCTGGCAAATCTACAACATCTATTAATCTGGGCGTAGCCCTCAATAGATTAGGGCGAGATGTGTGCGTTGTTGATGCTAATTTGAGCACACCCTACTTGAGCATGTATCTTGGAGCACCCAGCGTGCCGGTTACCCTGCATCATGTGTTGAGAGGAGAAGCTCGAATTCACGAAGCGATTTATCAACATGAGTCTGGAACGAAGGTTATTCCTGGCAGTCTTTCGATGAGAGACGTGGGAAGTTGCAACTTGGAAGATTTGGGAAAACACATTAATAAAATTGGATCTGATGTAGTTATTCTTGATGGTGCACCTGGATTAGATCAGGAAGCGCTTGCTTCGATTAAGATGGCTGATGAAGTGTTAGTTGTTACCACACCGGAACTACCTGCTGTTGCAAGTAGTTTGAAGACCATACGAGCTGCACAACAATACAAGAAAGCAGTGACGGGTGTGGTGTTGACACGAGCAGGACATGACTTAGATTTAAAGATGAGAAACATTCAAACTATTTTAGAACATCCTGTGATAGGTGTTGTTCCTGAAGATCCTTTTATCAAACAAGCACTTGTGAAGAGAGAACCTGTGGTGTATGCGTATCCGAATTCTCCTTCTGGGGAAGCATATCAACGACTTGCTGCTTACCTAACGGGACTAGACGAATTCCAACATGCCTCTCACGATCCTCAACGACCTGAACGTCCTGGACAGGTGTCAAAATTCTTCAATTGGGCTTTAGGTAAATAGTTGTCTCTTGATTGTTGTAATTTTTAGTTGCCAGAAAGCATATAAGAGACTTCCACCTTTAAAAATATACATGAGGTTGCGGGGATTGGCAGCACTTGTTCTTGGACTTTCTTCGTGTATCACAACTCCTTCTTTTTCACCACCTATCTGTCCTGACTATGATCGAATTTGTTTAAAAAAAGATACTATTCATTTTGAAGCATTGCGTGGATTCTATGAAGCTTCGATTCATCTTACTGAAGGGGCTGCTACCCCTTTAGATCATCTAGTTCTCATTGAGGCAACGTATGAGATCGTTTCTCCTGAAGATGCCGGAACTACTTCTACCACGGATTATACTCACGGTTATCTCTTAGATGATAGTGGACTTGTTTTGACTGTCGCTCATGGCGTTCGCGGTTACAACATTTATCGGCCTAGTTCACTTCTTGTTATTGATTCCCACCATGAAATGTATTCCGCACACCTCACGGATTTTTTAGATTATAATCTGGATTACGCTCTTCTTGCCGTTGATACGGGCAAGCCGCCTTCTCCTCATCCTTTACACTTTCCTCCGCCTCCTTCTTTTTCTCCTGGTACCCCTGTTCATTTGTATACTTTCTTCTATAAGGAATTTCCTTCTTATCTATGTCAATCTTCGCTGGATGATGCTCCTCTTCCCCTTCCCATCTATCACTTCATGGGTGGACAGATCTTCTCTTTTGAGACCCTTCAACCTCAGATCGACGATCGAGTTGTTCAGATCTCACTTCAAGATCCAAAATATGGTGTGCTGGATAGCGATTTAGTTTCCTTTCTTCGAGATAAACAACGACAACATGGATTTTTCCCCGTTAATTATTATACTCGTCGTGGTTATAGTGGGGCTCCTGTTTTTTCTGATTCTTTTGATTTTCTTGGCATGGTACAATCACTTGTCCCCTTTACTTATCCTGAAGATGCCGAACCTTCGACGTTTGAAGGAATCACGTTTGCTACTCCTTCCACCCCTATTCTGCACGCATTAGGAGAGTATTTAGAGAGACATGACAATCGCAGATAGAAACCTTTAAAAGCTACGAGAAGCCCTTTTCTGTTATGACTACACGAGTTGGTTGTCTTCATTGTTAAGAACCAAATTCTTAGTGGCAACTCGTTTTCTTCATCTTCATGTCTAAGTAGTCAGACGTATGGCGACCGTGGTTTAATGGTAGAATGTGGGACTGTGGAGAGTAACGCAGTCATCCTTCGACGGGAGTTCGATTCTCCCCGGTCGCCCTCATTTTTATCCGAGGTGAGTTATGGACGTCAAACGACCTAAGGGGACCAGGGATTTCTTTTACGAAGATGAATTACTGAGACAGAGGATTATGGGTGTTTTAGTGAAGACGTTTGAATTATATGGATTTAATCCGTTAGAGACACCTACTTTAGAACTGTATGAGACGTTAGCAAGCAAGTATAGCGGCGGCGCAGAAATTTTGAAAGAGACGTTTAGGCTGAATGATCAAGGTGAACGTGAGTTAGGATTGCGATATGACTTGACGGTTCCGTTTGCTCGATTTATTGCGATGAATCCCCAATTGAAGATGCCTGTGAAGAGATATCAGATGGGGCCTGTTTTCAGAGATGGCCCGATTAAATTGGGAAGGTATCGAGAGTTTACGCAGTGTGATGTTGATGTAGTTGGACTGAAGGGCATGGAAGCTGATGCGGAGATGATTAAGATTGCTGAGCGTGTATTCGATCAATTAGGGTTGGATGTGGTAATTGCAGTGAATAATAGAAAGATCTTGGATCAGATGATGGAGCAATTGAAGGTTCCTGTTGAGCAGCGAGATGGGGTGTTGTTAAGTATTGATAAATTGCAGAAGATTGGTGTTGAAGGTGTGAAGGAAGAGTTGAAAGGGAGGGGGATATCTGCTGATGTTATTCGAAAACTGCTTGAAATGATCATGGGAGAGGGAAAGAATACGGATAAATTGCAACGATTGTGGAAGAGCTTGGGTGAATGTATAGGATTAACAGAGGTTGAGAGAGTATTAACTTTGACCGGCAAGAAGATTGTGTTTGATCCGTCTTTAACACGCGGGTTAAGTTATTACACGGGAACTGTCTTTGAAGCTTATCTGGAGGATAAAAGCATTAGCAGTAGTTTGGCTGGTGGCGGACGTTATGACAAGATGATTGGTGAGTTCCTTGGTAAGGGAGGATATGAGGCTGTTGGGATTAGTTTTGGATTGGATGTGGTCATGGATGCCTTGAAGATGAAGGGACAGGGCAAGAAGAAGAGCGTGTGTGAAGCATATGTGATTCCGATTCAGGCATTAGATGAGAGCATGCAAGTTGCAGAGGAACTCCGTGACAATGGGATACGATGCGATGTTGACTTGGTTGGACGGGGTATTAGCAAGAATTTAGAGTATGCCAGTTCGATGACGATTCCGTTTGTTGTTTTCGTTGGACAGAAAGAGTTAGCCCAGAAGAAGGTGAAGTTACGAAACATGACTTCCGGGAAAGAAGAATTAGTCAGCGTGAAGGATGCAGTCAAGGTTATGAAGGCTTCCCTGCAATAATCTTTATATATCACTTGATGACAAAAACATCACCATATGGGTATTTACTTCTTTCTCACGACGCGGGAAAAGTTGATGATTATCGGCGTTGCGGGATTGCTTGTTCTCGTGTTGATTGGTGGCGCGTTGGTTGTTGCTTTCCGGATGGCTCCTTCGCAACCGCCTGTTCAGGAACCTTCGTTTGTTTCTAATTTAACGGATGTGTTGTTGTCTTTGGAAATGGAGCCTCAGATCATTGAAAAAGAGGTGTATGTGCACGTTCCCGCTTCATATTTGACCGTAGATGGAAAGAACTATACGACCAGTGACGTGATGACGTTGCTGGAAGTGAAGAGCTTGAACTTGATTTCCTTTGACAAATGGATTTACCAGTTGTTTACGATTGCCCAATCACAGATGAGCTTTCATTTTAATGGATTAGTGTATGGTCCTGGGGAGTATGATGTGGAAGACATTGAACCCAATGACTGCGTGATTGAGTTTGAGTTGGGTGGATTTGATGAGGGATTATTGCAGTGCGACAATGTCGAATTGGAAACGAGCAATTCGATTGACTTAGAATGCAAGGTGGAGATTTTCTTTGAGCGCAATAACAAATATGAGATGGGAAAAATAAAAAGTTGTGATTACGACAAGACTTAACGTCTTTTTCTTTTGATGGCAAAGTAATAGATGACTGCTCCCACGATGTGGAGAAGGATAATGACCAATATCCAGACGATCTTGTCTGTTTTGTCTTTGAATTCTTTTGTTGCACAGTCAATTAACATCAACAGCCAGAAGAGCGACAAAAGGATAGGGATGGCAATTAATAGGATGATTCCTAGAATCAAGAGTATTCCCAGACCTTCGATCATTTTGGTTCTCCTTTTAATAAACTAATATGAATTTCCGAGAATGCTTTTTCCTGGTTGAGATCAATCTTTTGTTGATTTGATAAATATAATAGGGGAATGAAGGTTAAGATCTTATCTTCTTTTAACTCGGAACCTACTAATTCACTAAAGGTGAGATCTTGTTTTGAGGTGAACCAGGAACGAATTTTATCATAGACGGAGGAAATCAATTGCGTGATATCGATCTTTTTTGTGGGAAGGACAGCCTCCCTAATGACGCGAGCACTGATGATCCTTTTGATTTTTCTTCGTTCCTCCACTTCGATTGCTTGTTCTAATGCTTTCATCAAATCTTGGATGGTTAATTGCCGTTTTCTTGGTTGAGGGGTTTTGATCAAGAGTTGAGGATAGTTTTCGTGTGCTTGGTATTTGATATCTTGTTCTTCGTCTGCCAACAAATCTTCCTGAGGAGGGAAGAGCTGGTTGTCAAAATCAACCAAGTGTTCGTCGACTAACTTCGTTGTTTTCATACGCAGTAAAATGGAAGATGCTAGTAATACTTTACCGGAGATGAAGAAATTATGCTCCTGGAGAGAACGGACTGTTTCGAGGTATCTTCCCGCTAGCGTGGAGATGTTGACGTTCCACGGATCCAACTCTTCTGACTTGATTAAGTCGTAGATGATGGATTGCCAGGTGACCTCATCTTTATCGGTTAATAATTGATAAATACGATCAAGCATTTTCTTGAGGGAGGGGGTGGCTATTTAATGGTTTCTCCAGCTCGTGTTTTTGTTCCTATTTTAGAGTAGTTACAAACCGAAAGCTTTATAAACAAGTTCAGACTTCTGAAGAGTATCACCTCTTTTTCCCCAGGAAGCTGGCTCTTCGGAGCTCGCTTCCCAGGGTTTTTTAAACCATTTTAACAGGGATAGTGAAACCTATGGAAACTGCCTTATAATATATAAAACGCCTTGAAGCTTTTCTTCTTGACACTCATTATGCTGCTGACTGCACAGTCTTAGCGTATGAGGTTGCTGATCGCTTGCTCTATCAAGGAGAACGACCTTCGATCGTTCGTATTCGACCCGCTTCTCGAGAAGAAATGATCATGCCCGTTCTTTTTCCCAACAAGCATTGGTATTATCACGATGTTTGTAGCGTAGGAAATACGATGTGGGATCCGATGATGGGAGAGCCGCTTTCTCGTGATCAATACTTTCCCGGTGCGTTTGGACAATTTTTGCCTGTGGAGGAACGAGTTTCTTTTGAAGTTTTATCTCGACGGCATGCACGTTTAGCTTCTCGACCACTACAACAATCTTTATTAAGACTGGTAGGCCTTGCTTAAGGATGTATTCAGGTAAACAACCAACGTACATCATCAGTGTGTTGGTGGGATTGTTGGTGATTGTTGGCGCACTTCTGCTTTCTTTTCTTGATGCTCCTTCTGGATTGACTTCCCGCGCTGTGCAGGATATTGTTGTTGAGGAAGCTGTTGTTGAACCGATACCTTTAGGAAGCGCTTCGCGAGCTTTAGATTTGAGTGAGTATCAGGTTATTGATGAAGAGGCGAATATTCCGTTTGATGTGGGGAGATATGCCATTACGGTGACGCATGCGAAGACGATGAAGAGGATTGGAACGTATGTGGGACCTGAGAATTTCCATGGAGTGGATGCTGACAAACTGTTTTATGTGGTGCAGATGAATATTGTGCTGAAGGAAGGGGTGGAAGGGTATGTGCCTGTGTGGATGTTTACCTTGAGTGATGGAGCTACAGAGTATGCCTTAGATCAGGAGGCTGCTGGGTACTTGTTTGAGACTAGTATTCTTTCTTTGGTGATGAGGGTTGGCATGAAGAAGATCGTGAAGGTTCCTTTTGATGTGGACGAAGGAAGTTATGACTTGTTGGTGTATGGGGATGAGCATAGGGTGTATAGGGTTCCTTTGAAGATCATTAAAACGTATGACATAGAGATTGAAAAGACATAACTTGAGACCTTTTGGTGAGAGGACGTAGTACTTGACGTGGTATGCCTTGATGGTGTATTGGAACTTCGATTGATGATTGGTTGGAAGGCATAGATTATTTCTTGTAGATGTGGTCGTGGTGATCGTAATCTTCTAACGTAACCGTCCTTGTGTTTTCATTCACAGAAAAACATAACACAAAACTCCTATCGATGTGAACTCTTTTCCAATCCTCCAGAGGCGATCGAAGATTTTTGTAATGTTGTGGGTTTTCGAGAATTTCCGCAATTTTCTTCATTATTATCTCGTATTGTTTTTTATTTTTCTTTGTTAACTTAGCAAATATCTTGTCTACTTCTGGCTTTATTGCCAACGTATAGGTCATTGCTCATACCGTTTTCTTAATTGAGCAAGGGTGCCCACATGAATGGATTTCTGGCTTTTTATCTTTGCAGCCTTTTTAATGTATTCTGGACGGAGCTCTGGCTCTAACACGCTTTCTACGTATTGATTGGCCATGACTTCAATAGCTTGTGATTTGTCCTGAAGACCATATTTTGCTTTGACAATGTTTAATGCCCTATTTGCTTTTTCAGAGATATTGATAATTGCTTGCACCATATTCATATGATATTAATACGGCATATATAAGCCTTTCTGTTCTCTGTTTGACATAGAGATTGAAAAGACATAATGTTATATTGAGACCTTTTGGTTAGAGGACGTAGTACCTGACTTAGATGCTTGGATGGTGTATCAGACTTTAACCCCTTTATTGCTTTGAAAGCATAGACTTGATGCCCCTTCAAATTGATCACCTCTCTTGAGAGGAGTAGATCGATTAATTTGGATTGAATTTTTTGTCGCAGATTCGGCAGTTAGGCTTATAAGGTATAAGGATTTTGTATGGATATGGAATATATTAGTAGACATGGAGTTTCGCTACTATTAACTCAAGCAAGAGGAAAAATAAGAATCGCGGATAATAATGGAAATCATATAAGAAAACCAACAACTGAAGGAAGAAATATAAAAACAAATTTTATAGAATGGATGATTACCAATGAAGAAGTTAGTGATTTAGCGAAGATATTTTTAAACGAAAACGATAAAGAGGAATTGATCAAAGAATTGAAAAAAGTAACAGTCTTCATAAAAGATTCGAAGTATGCTACGAGAGAATCCATTAAAACAACAACAGAAAAGCTAGAAAAATTTATAGATTTTGATATATACAAATATACTGAAAATTTTTATTCTTTTGAGAAGGAAATTAATTCAAGAATAAAAATAAGGATAACTTTTAAGATGGGGGATTATGCCTTAGCTCCCCATTTATTTGTTTTATTGCCCTTTGAACATCCATCCTTAATTATTAGAAATGTCTTGGGCGTAGTTAAAGTGGGAGAGGCATTAGGTAGCCGATGTTTTGGGATATGGAACCCAGAGAAAAAAGATGTTATCGAAATTGTTAAATCTCTATCATGCGCTTCAGATGGGCATCGGGATGATTTAATAACCCTTCTTCTATCTTAACCTTAAAGTTTAATACGTCGCTTTTTTTTATTGATTTACTCCCAATCCTTGCCGTTAAATTCTTAAAATGAGTGAGATGATTATTGAGAATATAACATATACCTTCCTTTAACTCCTTATTCTCATTAAACTTTTCTTTGAAATCAAAAACATAAAACATGTCATTTAAAACATCTTCTTTTATATTTATTAATCCAGCCCTCCCGACACTAGAATTTCCAACTCTTGTTATAGCGAGATAATAATCTTTTACATCTTTTTTTAGAGGTATCTTTGAGTTTTGAATAATATTTGCCCCGGATATATTATTCTTATCATATGATTTCTGATATTTAATTCTTCCCTCGTTTATAAAATTAGATAATAATATTCCCTCTTGGATGTTTTGTTCTTTGTATAGAAAAGAAGTTGGTATGATTTCTTCGGAAAGCAGCAAAGATTTATCTATAATTCTCTCTGTTCTTTTTTCACCTTCATATAATAGCACAATATTGTTTTCTAATTCTTCTATATTTGTGAAAATGGCAAAACAGCAAGGTATTGGATAATCAAACCAGGTTTTGTTATTTTGGTATATTATAATCGTGGAAAAACGATTAATTAGCTCTCTCTTGAGAGTTATGTTTTTACCCTTGATAAAAAAAGATATTGGTAAAACAAAACCTATCGTCGAGTTTTTATCCCTTAAATGCTTTATAGCCTTTAAAATAAAAGCGTTTTCTACTTGCATTTTTTCTTTCTTCAGCAATTCTTTCGTCAGATAATTGTCTGGGCTAATTTTCGAATTTTGATATCTGTTTGGATAATAATAACTTTCTTTTAAGTTATACTTAGTAAATGGTGGGTTACCTATTATTAAATCGAATTTCTCGTCTAAAGGATATTCAAAAAAATCTATAGGGTCTAGTGTAAGTTTTTTATCTATTTCACAGCCCTTGACATCTTTATATTGTTTCAATTTTAGAGTTTGAACAAAATTTCCGGTTCCAAATGAGGGCTCTAAAATTTTGATACCTCTCTCATAACCCTTATAAAATAATAAAATATCAATTAATCGATCTACTATCTCTTTCTTCGTGAAATATTGTCCTAAGACAAACATTTTTGCGTTACTCTTTGCTTTCATCTTTCTTTTTTGATTCCTTCCACATATCAAGTAATCTTTTAATATCCTCTTGATCAGCTTTTTTTTGAATACCCTCTTCTTTTACATTTTTTAGCATTTCCCGTTTTTTTCTTTCCCTTAAGAGCTTTCCAGCTATCATTCTTTTATCGCTCATATAATTACGTCTTCCACCACCCATTATTTGCACTCTCCTTTAAAGATTTCACTTATTTATCGCCTCTATAACTTATTTGAACATTAGGAACTTCTAAGATCAATCTATTAGTAATCATAGGGGATTTAATAAAATTGTGGTAGAACCCGGAAGTGCTCATTATATTTATGATCTTCCAATTTCTTGCTCCTTTTAACATTTGTTATACAATTTTGGACCCCTTAATATACTTTATTTATTCATTTATGAAAAATTTCTATAACAAACCGGAATAATGCCTTCTTTTTTGGAACTTCTGTTACATTTAAAGCTTCAGTTCGTAATCTTTCCGGAATTGCAGAAAATGATGCCCCGCAATAACAGCTCGATATATCTGCTTATTTGATTACCTCCCTTCAACAGACCGTATAAGACCTTAAAGACAAGGTAAGGACACTTGGGTGTAAAGTAGTTGGTTGCTCTTCTTAATTAAATCTACCACCACCTTTATATATACTGAAGTATATACATTAGCTAGGTTTTACTGAGTAGATACCATGAAACCTTATGGGTTAGACACCTGGAGAATCTTTGTAGCCGGTGTGCCGGCACTCGTTGCCTACGCAGAGCCAACTCACGCAGATGTTATTTCTCTTAACGGTCAACAATACGACGTCAGAAAAGATAACAAGGTACTTACTTTAGACGGAAAGGAAGTGCAACAACCTGATCTCGTTACTCGCGCTTTACAAACACAAGACACTCTCGATCAGATCAGAGAGATGAAGGATAAGGCCTCTTCTATTCAACTCTTAGGTGTGGGTGCAGATCTTCAAGGATGGGTGATGGAACATAGTGCTGGTGTGGAAACAGGATTGACTGCACCTGCTCAATTGTTGGCTACTGTTTTGAGTGGAGGAAGCGTAGCTGCTTTAGGGAAAGATGCTGTACAGCAAGCAGTTCGTGATTTAGAAGCGACACCGCAAGGACACCTTAAGAGTTTGGCTCTTCATTACTATCATGAAGTTGATCGGAGATTTGATGAGAACAGAACGTTGATGGATAGAATATGGAAGGGTGGAGAGTTAAGTGCTGAAGAGGCTGAACGCTTTAGGGAAAATGATGCGTTTATGCAGGTCTATGCTGGTGCTTCTACGACATTGTATCGTGCTTCTTTGAATACTGAAACACTAGGAAAACAATGGACGAGAGCATTTTTAGAAGGCGTTGGCGTAGATGTTGCTACGTTGGAAGGGATTGTTGGAACAGAGAAACCAAGTCCTGATGCGACGTTGTTACGTGACTTTGGAAAAAATGTAGCGAAGAAGAGGAAAGAAGTGGATGCTGACACGGTACATGATCGAGGAGAATTATTAGCTCGTATTGGACGATATCAAGAAGGATTCCCGTTACTTAAACAGGCTACTGAATTAGATCCAAGTAATCCTGAATATTGGAATGATCTTGGTGTAACCTATGGACGGCTAGGAAAGGAAAAAGATCAGCTGGTCGCTTACGATCGAGCTTTGGAGATTGATCCGAATTACGGATTAGTCTTAGCAAACAAATGCTCTTATTTTTCTAAAGGTCATGATTGGGAGTCTGCACTATTCTGGGCCAGAAGAGCCTTACCCCATTTAGGTAAATGGCCGTCAAGACAGATGGAAATTACTAGTTTTATTAGTGCTACTGAAAAACACCTTGCTACTTTAGCAAAAAAATGACAATACAAAAAGACGCTGGAGAGATTTTACTTTTTATATATGAAAAATATACTGGGGGAGTTGAATATCTTGATGCAAAACAAATCGTCGACACAACAAAATGGGACGCTGGAAGAATCAATAGAGCAATCCATTATCTCAATGATCTAGGTTCTCTTAAAATGAATTTCTATATGGGCAATACAAATGGCGTTCACAATTTTGGAATAATGGGCCTCACTCCAGAGGGAATACAAACCGTAGAAAGTAAAGACCATTTCAAAAGAAATTTTGGATTTACTGTTAACTTAGGTTTATTCTCATACAGTTGGGGAGCTTCAGAAAAGTAAAGAGATTTTTCGGTTCTTTCCTACTGGCTCAAGTCGTCGTAACCTATTTATAGTCAATTAATGTCTCTATTTAAAATGAGGGTGTTAACTCTACTAATAACTCTAATTATGCTTTCTTTTGTAAATGCTGAACTAAGCGAGCCAATAGAGTTTCCTTCATCTCCGCTTACCCCAGAAGATATTACGCAGGACCAGCTTACCCAAACCCTCACAGCCCCTCAAAATGTCGTTACAGGCGCAGATGGAACGTTACCTACGTTAACTAAGGATCAAACCGTCCAAAGCGCGTTAGGAGATATTTCCGGTTTTACAGGAAAAGACTTGTTAAAAGCATCTGATTATCTCATCGGAGGAACGTTTGAAAGCATATCAGCAGGAAACATTCCGATCTATGACTTGGTAGGAGATAGCATTGTTGAATTCATTTTAGATCCTGGCCAGAAAGCAAGCGCCTTGCAGTTCAAGAATGGAGTCTTTCAAAACGCCTTTAAAACAACCTTAAGTCCAGGAGCTAAATTACGACAATTCTTTAGAGATACTGATGCGTTCATAGAATTTGAAAGTACTGGACTCTCCTCGTTCATTGAGGAAGGGCCAGGCCAGTATATCTTTGGAGATGGCATCTTCATTTATGATAATGGAAAGATCAGAGAGAAAATAACTTCAAAAAAGCCAAGTACCTTAACCTTAGACCAAACAACAGGAGTAAAGTGCGTTGATTTAAGCGAGGATGCAGAGTATTCCTATATCGAATTAGAACAACCCTTTACTGGTTTCACCCTTCACCATACGGACAAGACCTATCGTTTTTGCAAACATGAAGGAAGCAACTCCTTTGATACTCAAAAGAAAGAACTTCGGTTGCAAGGAAAGGGACAGTATCTTCAAGGAACGACGTTGGTGTATGAAGGACTCACTGCAAGTGCACGGATGATCGCTTCTTTATTAGAGGGACAATTAACCTTTACTGGTGCAGGAGAGGCAAACATCTACAGTGGACGATTTAGAATTACTCCCCAGAACAATAGGATCTATTTCTTTTATATCGAGAAATTACCTTTGTATCTCGAAGAGATGAGTATCAATAACCAGAAGATTACTTTAGATACAGAAGGATTGCATACCTTTGATACCACCAATAGAATAGATGCACTTTCTTAAAAAAAGAAATTTAGACGCAGCATGTTGTTAAAAGGAGAGAAGTAATGAAGTATATATTCTTGTGTTGTCGTCTTCAAGACAGCAGCGCTACTGTTGTTTAGAACAGACAAGAAAAAGAACATAATGTCTTTAGAGATTTAATCTACAATATATGTAGTCGTTCTTAATTCTAGTTTTCTGTGCTTGGTGAGATGATCCTTAATGAACGCGGGGCGAAGATCATATGTTTTGATGTCCTTGATAGGTATCCAGAGGGCCTTCTGGACTTTTCCACCGTCTGTTGCTCCTTCTCTTAAACTGCCTCCTTTCTTTTCTGCGAGAAAGATGATATTCAGACAGGGATTTTCCGGGTTTTTGCTGCGATATTCGTTGACGTAGATGATTCCCTTGACGTTTACTTTGATGCCTGTTTCCTCTTCTGTTTCCCTGATGGCTGCCTGCTCGATGGTTTCTCCTTGTTCAACAGCTCCGCCTGGAAGAAGATAGAAGGAGGAATCATACTTTGCCTTGATACCGAGAATATGGTCGTTGTCGATCACCAAACAGCCTGCACGAATATCTATTTTTTCATTCATGGAAGATACCTCTCTTTACACTTTCTCCAAACAATTCTTCTATGGCTTCCATATCGTTTTTCCTGTTGCTATATCTGCTAGCCATACATTTTGGCAGAGATCATGTTTTGTCAACCCTATTTTCTCGAGTAGTGCTACACATGCGTTTTGTTTTTCATCCGCCTCGTTTTCTTCACCCTCTGTTTCTATTTCGACAAATGTCCCAATATTCTTGACCGCATCGATAGTAATAGAGAATTTTTCAAAGGTGTATGATTCTCTTTCTTTATCGATAACACCAAGAAGCTTGAAATTGAGATTCTTTAAAATATCCTTAAAGGTTTCCAGGTTATTTACTTCCACTTCAAATTCTTTCGTCACTCCGTCCCGAATATTAAGGTGGTATGCAAAAATTCCCTTATTTTCTTGTGGCTTGTAGCGAAGGCGTATGTACTCCTTGGTTGTTCGCGTATCTCGGGAAGGGTGGTTGTAATACTCGTCAATCTGATGTTTTTGCCCCTTCATCTGCGCTCCAATTTTTTTCAAATGAGCTTTTACTTTTTCTTTATCCTTGCATAACGCCTTGATTTCTATTTCCATTTTAGCCTCCGATTACTACTTCTTTGGTTCGTTGTTTTAATAAGATTTCTATATGCCCTGAATCTATTTAGAAGTTCAACCTCAACCACTCCACTGTCTTACTTACAAGAATATCTTCTTTTCCGGTGAAAGAATGGTCTGCTCCTTCTAGGGTGAATAACTCACTTTTCTTGAGGTGTTCTTTTACTTTCTTAGAATACTCTAGAGCGATATCTTGATCTCCTGTTCCGTGGATGATGAACGTAGGCGTTCGTATTTTTTTTAACGTTTCTTCCGATAACGTGATATCGGTCACTTTCTTAATCGATTTCAACAGAACTTTTTTGTAACTTTCGAAGGTTTCTTTTGGTGATACTGCCACTGCCGGGGCCCACAATACGTTTACTTTTACTGCCTGGTTTTTACAGGTTAATGCTACTAATCCGCCCAGACTTTTTCCAATCAAACCTATTTCTGTGTATCCTTGCTGATGGAGATATGTAATAAGTTCATCAATGGTCTTTTGTATGGATTCAAGGCTTTGCTCTCCGAGTTCTTTGCCGTCTTTCCAGAATTCGTATCTTAAGACTGCGTATCCTGTCCTGACACCTTCTTGTGCAAATACTTTGTATCGGTCACTGAGAGCTTTCCCACTGACACCAGGAATGAATAATAGGGCTTTCTTCGTAGAAATGGGTTTCTCTAACAATATTCTTTCGGTTTCCATCTCTTTATCCTGCCCGACGTAGGTGTTCTTCCATGGCTTCCATATCGCGTACAATGTTTTCGTGATCAAAAGGATTTCTTACTGTCTTTGTTTCCAATGCAAGATCTTCACACAAACGCCTTCTTAAAAGATAATCGGGCATTCCTACAAGAGACTTAATCCAAAGTGGTTCACACCAATTGTCCATCATTAAGAGGTCGTCTAGTAAGGTAATCAACTTTTTATAGGGCGATTCTGCCATTAACCTCATTTTTTCTTTATTCATTGAAGGGCATCCTTGATATTCTCCTGCGAGGAGCGGATCGTGATCTGTTCTATGTCTCCATATTTTCCAAGAACCTCGATGATAGCCCTCTACACTTTCCTCCGGGTGCAGCCTCTTAGCTGGACTGAGGTGATCTTTTCGGTAGACCAACCAAAAAGCAGGGTGTGCGCACGTTATTGCAAGGTAGTATTCATCTGTAGACAAACGTGGTCGCAAGTATTCTCCAACACCGTCCACAACTCTTTTGATTTGAACGGAGAACTTTCTTTTTTCCGTATCTACCTGATGCATTTTTCGATAAGCATTGATGAGGTGTGGGAGCCTTCGTTTACTCTTCAGACTTCCTGTTTCTCTTAAGATACGATCAACTTCGTCGCAATATTCGTTATGCTCTCTCCATGCAGAAAAGAGCTGTGATCTAAACGTGTAAGGATTACGTACTTCTACTGGTTGTTGGGGCTTTTTTCCTTGTTTTCCTAGTTCTTTATCTCTTAAATCTCGCAATAACGCAACAATCTCTTGTTCTATGTTGGGGTGCTCTTCGATATATGCTGTCGTCAAGGGCTGATTGGCTCCTGGAGATCGGATCATTTCTGTTAAACTCATGGTGTACACTCCTGAATGACTGGTTGGAGAGTAAATGGCGTGTACCCCAGATTTTTGCTTTGCTCGCTCGTGGTCCATTTGTTTCCTTGCTTCATTCTTTCCGTTACTTTATCCCAAGTTTGTTGGCAGGTATACCATTTTTCTCCATACGTTTTTTTAAAGGCGTGAACCAGATGAGCGTGGAATATCCCCGCTTTCATAATCTCGACACCAGTGAAATTGTCATCAAGATAGTCATAGAGTTCTTCTTCTGGAAGCTTGTACCCTAAATCATTCTTGATGTCTTTCTTCAATTGATTTGAAGAGGTTTTCTTGTTACCATGTATTAATCCCAATGCGCGATAGCGTACACATGCACGTCGAAGATTATAGAGACGATACCACTGAAGGGTTTGTCTTACCCGTGAGGGAAGAGCAGACTCTTCGAGCAGATGTTGGAACAAGAACGCGTAGGACTCTGTGAGATCACTGGGGCCCAATCTTTTAAACACGGAATCGAGATGAGGACTTGTGGTCATAAATCCGAATGCATGACCTGCTTCGTGTAATGCTCCTGCTATATCCATATAGGATTCGCATCTTCGGGGGGCAACATATGCTATTTTTGATGGAATTTTAAAAGGAGCAAGGAAAGGTATGTTGAAATGTTCGTTCCACTGTATTTTTTTGTTTACTTTGGCATATACTGAAGAAGGAAGAAATGTCTTTAGAACTTCTTGAGTGGATTTTGCTTTTTTCAATGCTAATTTTTCTTTGACGGTCCTCAACCCTTTTGTCGGCGTTATTTTCCCCCAAGTATCTCCATGTACCTGCTGAAAGAGTTCTTTGTATACTTTTTCTGTTTTTACGAGAAATTCCTTTGTGTGGGCTCTCCAATGGGCTGGAGAAACATATCTCGTTTGACTTCTCAATTCCACGTAGGATCGAGAACCTCTTTCCTGCGCAATTTTGTTTAGTTTATTCCCTCTTCCGGAAAGAATAGCAGCATCAAGGGCAAGATCGTGTAAGGTGTTTTTTAAATAGATGTTCTTTCTTGTTTTTTTCTGTAAAACCTTTAACACAGAAGAATCTGTTAAATGTAAATAAGTATCGTAAATCTCTTTTGGTTTGTACAATATACCTGTTTCAATATGAGATTCAAAAAAAGATTGAATCATTGCTGTTGCGAATGACTCAACCTCTCTTTGAACTCCTTGCGGGTTCATTACTTTCCTCCCCAGATGTAAAAGAAACTGAGGCCAGGTAATTTACCTGCTCCACAAATATTTCCTTTCATGGTTCTACCTCCCCTCATTGTTGAGTATGACTATTTGCCTCCCCAAATATAAAAGAAAGACAAACCGGGCAGTTTACCTGCTCCACACAGATTTTCTTTTTTCATGTTTTACCTCCCTGTAGACTTTTTCTGATCACTAAAGCGCCTCTGCCATGCGGAATGGCCATAATCCGGTCAAAATTTTCATAGGAAACTACTTTTATTCCATCGAGAGGGCATGCCATTCTTAGGTCTCCGCCTTCCACCCCATAAACGAGTTGATGATGGAAAATTTGATGTGAATCTCCATATTTTGTTAAGACCATGACTACCGTGTCATTTCTTCCTGCTTCCTGTGCGATGTCCCTTGCGGTAAAGGGATGAATTTTTACACTCATTCCTTCTTGTTCAGCTTGAGATCTATACTTATTATAATACTTCATTCTTGTATGGAAATCCCAGTACTTCATCCCGCCTCGATATACAAATCCTTGTGCTTCTGTATGCCACAGTTCACATTGGTATCCACTTTTCATGAGCAAACTTGCCATGCGTGGATGTGTACAATATGCTAATCTTCCGTTGTTTGTTTTCGTTTGTTCCCACACTCTTAATTCTTCTTCTCTTGTTAATGGAATATCTTCACCGAAAAGTTTTCGAGTCATAAGAACACACGCAGGACCACACGTTACTTCTCGTGTTTGTGCATAGAACTTAATATCTCCTTTTGTCCTTTCTTCTAAAGAATCAGTTTGCTGCATACTTTGTTTCGTATTTAGTTGTTAATATGCTTTTCTAATGTGATCATAATATTATTCATAGTAATACATTCTATAGTATTCTTAGATATACAACTCCTACCCAACAACCGCTTCGACCACTTGGTTCAATTTTCTTCGTACATGGCTTTCATTGAAATTGGGCTTCCACTTCTTTCCCAGAACATCCGATACTACGAAGATGGCTGCACATTTTACCTTTCTTACTTTTCCCAATACAAATAATGCTGAGGCTTCCATCTCCACCGTCTTTACACCTTCCTTCTTATATTGCTCTACTTCGCTTTTAGTTTCTCTATAGGGTGCGTCAATCGTCCATGTCGTCCCTTTCTTGAAGGATATCTTCTTTTTTTCCAACATGGTTGCTATCTGTTCTGTGAGCTTCTTGTCCGGATGAGCATATTTTCCGTGACTGACATAGTGGTAGCTTGTTCCCTCATCTCGTATGGCTTTATCACATACGTACACTCCAAAGTCATCTAAACCGCCTGCCGTGCCCACAATGATAAATTCCTTTCCACCCTGAGCAATTCTTTCTTCAATCGTCGTGACCATCTGAGGCGAGCCAATACCTTTCATCTTGATGATTCCCACTTTATCGAGGAGAAGCATATCTTTGCCTAATTCTTTGACTTTCCTTGCTCTCTTTTTGAATTTTCTTTGAATATAACTAAATAATCGAGTACTAAACACAATAATGTACTTCTTAGGATAGTTTTTTCTTTTTGCTTTTGCGTACTTCAGAAAGTCTTTTGGATGAAAGAGCGCTGTTTTGATGTGTTTGTTCTTATGGATAGGGTAACTCATTTTACGGTTCAAAACGTAGTTGATATTTATATTCTTCGGTAATAAAGTTATCTTTTGCTTATTGATTTGCAAGAATTCCCTTCTTCTTAGATGTACAATTCCCCTTCAATCACTGCACGTAGAGTATCAAAGGGAACTGCTCCTTCCACTCGTTTGCCATTGATGATGAAGGTGGGGGTTGCTTGGATGTTTGCCTTCAGCGCATCGTTTTTGTCTTTGAGCACTTCTCCCTGTTGTTTTGCCCCGTCCAAGCAGGCATTGAATTGGTTGATGTCCATACCGGCCTGTGTTGCGAGCTTTTTCATTAACGTAATGGCATCCGTGAGATCAATGAAGACTTGTTGGTCATTCAGCGTTAGGGTGACTGTGTTTTTTGAGGGTTCATTGACTTGGACTTGCAGAGCGTTTAACAGTTGTTGATTGGCAAAAAGGAGCGTTGCCATCTCCCAGAACTTTCCTTGATCGTCAGCACATTCTCCTGCCTCTGCTGCTTTTTGAGACCAGGCATGGCCAGCTTCGACAAGGGGTAAATCTCTATGCACCAATCGTACTTTGCCGGTGTTGAGATAGTGTTCCTGCAGAATGGGAAAGACGTCTTCGTACATTTGCTTGCAATAAGGACATTGAAAGTCGGAGAATGCAATGATGGTGACAGGCGCATCTTCATCACCTACAATGGGATCATCATCAATGGTCACGTCAGATGGCGTTGCAAGGATTTGCTTTGGTGTTGGTTGTTCTTCCGGAAGGATGATAGAAATTAATAAAATAAGAAATAAGGTTGCAAAGACTATTGTTCCCCGTTTCCACCATCGTACCTCTTTTGCAAGATCTTTCATGTTGTTGATGCTCTCCAATAGGGGAGACATTGCGCGGTGAGGTCTACCAGCTCTCGAAGATATGCTGCAGGGTTGCCCCTCAAATTCAACAATCTTCCCATCTTCTCGAAAACCAGATCTTGAGATATTTTTCGTGCGGGATCTGGACCAACATACATCCCTACCAGATAAAGGTCTTCTTTACCCACGGCCACTCGAGATCTAAATACGGTTTCTCCCCGGCATTTTCCTTCCACATCAACCATGTTGACTGTCCGATAACATTCGCGTGGAGGTTTTCCACTAAACACAAACAACATTTTTTCTAATGCGAGGTTCACCGCCCTTGTTCCTACCATGGATTCTTCTATCTGCCCTTGAAGGCAGCGGCAGGGAGACTTCAATCTTTTTGCTATTTCTCCAAAACCTCTTCTCAGCGTCTCTTCGTCTTGATTTCCGCCTAACTTTCTTCGCATATCATCTCTGGACAACAAGGGGGCGCCATTTAATAATCCTTGATCTACTTGACGTTCTAAACTGCCCGGCACAACGAGATCATGAGGAACCAGTCCTTTTTCATAGAGAAGGTGGTGGGTGTATTCCAGCCAGCAACAATTCGGTGTTCCCATCCTTGACTCCCCCATCATAAACTATTTAAAGCTTGATGGTCTCTTTTAGTTATGCGCAGCAAGACGATTGGGCTCTTAGTCATTGGTTTTTCAGTGCTGGTAGGGCTTTTTGTGTTAAGCTATACGAGAGATACTGAACGACAAGAAGAGACTGGCTGTTTCAAGCAGGAATGTGCGGGTGTTTATTCTACCTTCAATACTGCTCACTTGGGATTGGGTTTGTTGATTGCTTTGCTTTCCTTGGGAGTCTATTTAGTATTCTTTAGTCGAGGGGAACAGGCACTGTTGGATTACATTGAACAGAAGAGAATTACGTTAGATCATGATGAGAAATTAAAGATCGTGCATATGATGCTGGACGAGAATGAACAGAAGGTGTTTGATGCGATACGTGATCAGGAAGGCATTACGCAACAGATGATTCGGATACGGACAAACTTATCTAAATCTACGGTGAGCGAGATCTTAAGCACGTTTGAGAAGAAGCATTTGATCAGTCGTGTTGACAAGGGCAAGACGTATAGCGTGTTCTTAACGAAGGATTTTTAATGCCGAGCGAACGGAACGAACGTTAATTTAGACTTCTTTTCTGAAATAGAGAATGATTTATGATATCGTTCGTGAGGCAACGCTTATATATTATCATGATTGATGGTTTGTTATGGTACGGAAAACACAAAAGAGCGAGATGCCGATGGCACGCGTGAAGAAGTCTTCTGATTCGATGATGGGAACGACGTGGAAGATTATGATAGGATCGTATCGCAATTTATTCTTGGGCTCGTTCTTGTTATTTACGGTATTATTTTCCTTTTTGTATGGGATATGGCAGATTCCCTTCGTTGAATTTGGTATTATGAGGATGAGTCCTATTGGCGTTATTGATTATGTGTATGTGATCGTGGTTGGACTGTTGTTAGCTATCTTATATGTGCTGGGACGATATGAACAACAGATGAAACTTACTTCTGAATCCAAGGTTATTGGAAAAGTAAGTGGTATTTTCGCTGGTTTGGTTGCTGCTGCGTGTCCTGTTTGTCAGGGTATTGTGTTGCTTGCCTTGGGAAGCACTTTGTTGACTATTCCTTTGGGACCATTGGTTCCTTACTTTAATTTCTTGAAAGTCGTGAGTTTGGCGTTGCTTGTACTTGCTGTTTTTTTCAGAGCAGACAGTATTCATACGAAAACATGTATAGGGACAAGACTAGTGAAAAGCAGCAAAACGAGCAAAGGTTCTGATGGATTTATGTTTGAAGGAACGTTAACGTTTACCTTGTTAGTTATTTTGGTTGGTTTGATTGTGATGAATCAGTTTTTGATACCGAATGCTTATGCTTTGACGATGGTTGGAGGAAGTGGAGGAAACATCGGTCACTTTGAATACGGATCGAAACAAACGTTGAAACCCATGCCTTTGGCTGCTGGAGAACAACCTGCGATTGCTGGCGCTAAAACTAAAGTTAAACCTTTACCGACGATTAGCGAATTGGACATGACTCCGAGTACGGGAGATCCGGTGCAGGATTTGTTGAACAATGTGGTTCCTCATGGAACACCCTGGTATAGCACAGAGACAGGTGGAGTGACGTTTGATGATCCGATTGCAGCTCAGAAATTATGGATGAAAGGAGAGGCTATTCAACTTGATAGCAACGAACAAGAACGATGGAATAGAATCGTGAATTCGTTTACGTGTGATTATTGCTGTGGATCGTTGAACAATCCGACAATTATTACCCGATGCGGGTGTGCACATGCAGTAGCTGCACGCGGCATGGCCAAATGGTTCATTGAATATCATGGCTCAGAATATTCCGACGAAGAAATTTATGGCGAGATGGCCCGATGGTATGCCCTATGGTATCCCAAGGGAACTATTGAACGCATTATCCAAGAATCAACATTATAAGGAGGAAAAAATGGAACGCAAAGAATTGTTGACCCTTGTTTTGATTGGGGTGTTATTGGTTACGGTTGCCGTACAGACGGTGCAATTGGTAACTTTAAGCGGACGACCTGTCGTTACGGCGGGTAGCACGGGCGGCATGGCAAAAACGATGCCTATGGCTTCTGGTGGCGGTATGCCTGCTAGTTTAGAAGACTTGCCATCCATGGTTGGCGGTTGCTAGGTGATTGAATGAAGCAGCAGCATCTTCTTCCCGTAGTTTATACTGTGCTTGTTTTAGCAGTGATACTTTCTATCGTGAATGTCTTTTACTTAACCGAACGCTTTGGTGACGTGGAGGAAGCGAAAGTACTTGCGGAAGAATTGATGAGGCCTGCTGATCTTCAGATTATTCGTTTAGTCAGCGCTGATTGCATGGATTGTTATGATGTGGGCAAGGAAGTTGCCAAGATTCAGAATATGAATGTCAAGGTGACGGAAGAACGAACTGTTTCTGCCGATTCTGCTGAAGGACAACACTTTATCCAGTTATATACCTTGCAAAATTTACCTGCCTTGATTGTTACCGGAGAAATCAACAAAACAGAACAGCTCGTTTCCTTTTTCCAGAAGAATGGGGCAGTGTATGGTTTGACTGCTGTGTACACGACGTTGATGCCTCCTTATTTCCAGTTGATGACGCATGAGACGAAGGGACGAGTGTCGTTGATTCATGTGGTTGATTCTGCTTGTGCCAATTGCCAGGACTTGTCGTACTTGGATGCTGCATTGAAACAAGCTGGCGTTGCGATCGTTGATGTTGAGAAAGTAGAGTATGATTCTGCTGAAGGAAAGGAATTGATACAGCAGTATGATTTGACGAACGTGCCCAGCTTGCTGGTGTCTAAGGATATTGATGTGTATGCAAGCATCAAGGCACAATTTACCCAGGCCGGATATGAGATGAAGGAGGGTTATTATGTCGTACCTGCGTCTGCTCCTCCTTATCGAGATCTTTCGAGCAATAAGGTAGTGGGCATGGTGACGTTGATCATGCTAAAAGATGATACGTGTACGACGTGTTTTGACGTGAGCGTGAACAAAGGAATTTTAACGAAGTTTGGCATGCACCTCGAAAGCACGGAAACGTATGAAGCAGCTACGACGAGCGCACAGGCATTGATCAAGAAGTATGGTCTTGAGAAACTACCTGCCATTCTTGTTTCTCCTGATGCCCAATATTACCCTGCGTTCATGAATGCATGGAAACAAGTGGGAACAGAGGAAGATGATGGATGGTATGTCATGAGATCTCCCGACGTGTTGGGAACCTATAAGAACCTGAAGACGGGAGAAGTCACCAATCCCTTTGCACAGGCTGCAGCTGAGGAATAACATGAGCAAGAAATCTGCTATCCTCTTCATCTTTTTTTTATTAGTAGGTGGAAGTTTTTTGATTTACAAAGGCTTACAACCTGTTCAAGAGACGTATGAACAACCTTTGCCTGTGGAGATTGTGGAACAATACTTTACTTCCTGGAAAACGGGAAATTATCCTGATATGTATGCGACCTTGTCCGATGGGTTCAAGAAATTAGAACCGACTGCAGCCACGCTCGCTTCTTTTAAAACGTATGTGGAACAACAGGGCATCACCGACATTGAGATTATGGATGTTGATGAACATTCTAACGATGGCGAGATGGCTTACGTTCGTTACGAAGTGGTGTTTACTCATTTAGGTGGAATGAAGGAACCTGTTGAGGGTAAGTTCATGCTCAAGAACAGACAGAGTGACATCATCCGTGGATGGAAAATAACCCATGCTTATGGGGAACATATTGATGAGGCGTAAACACCAACGTGGACGATTGGAAAAGTTTGTGGTTATTGCTGCTGTGCTTGCACTTGTGGTAGTCGTTCTTGCGATCACATCCTCTTTTCAGAAGAGAGCTGATGCGATTTCTGGTGTTGATCAGAAAAAATTTACTTCCTATGATGTGCAATTGGCCATGAAATTGTTAGATAAAAATTTAGATGGCAAATCCGATTGCTGTGGCGCTGATTTAGGAGAATATATTGCGCAAGAAGATATGGAATTGCCTTTGCCTGATGGAACGGTTATGGGTGCCTTAGATAAAACCAAGAAGAAACATCATGTTCATGCCGATTTTAAGGTGTTTATTGATGGACAAGCCGTCGATTTTAGTGATCCGAAGTATTTCGTGAAGAGCGCATTCATTCACGTGGAAGATGACCATAAACCTGGGACAGGCGATGTGTTACATATGCATGCGGAGAATGTTCCACTATGGATGTTTTTTGAAAGCCAGGGCATGACGTTTAACAAGGACTGTTTTACGATGGATACACAGCAGTATTGCAACCAAGGAAACAAGAAGGTCTCTTTCTATGTGAATGGACAACCTTCTGATGCGTATGAGGATTATGTTATCCAGGATGATGATCAGATACTCATCAGTTACAACGACGGTAGTTCTGTATCACAAGAACTTAACCAGATCACGTCGTATGCGCCACTCTATAAGGTGTCTGCATGAGAACGTGGATTGTTCTTATTCTCCTCTTGTTAAGTGCTTGTACTACACCGAACACTCCTGAAGTCAAACACTTTGAAAATTTGTGTGTATCGAACGACCATATGTGGATGCGCATGACGCCTTTGGACGACGGCAAGAAAATGTCAGACCAGGCCTGTTGGGGCTGCATGCCTGACGGAGATTATCATTTTTGTAGCGAACAAGAGTATCAAACCTATCTTGGAACTCATGATGATGACCACACCATGAAAGGAATGAATCATGGGGAAATGATTGTTTCACATGGCGGTTCAGATGGTTCTGTCCAAGCTGGACCATATCGAATTGATTATTTAGATCGCACCTTTGTTTCGGGTGAACCTTCGCATCTTTCTTTTCTTCTTACTGATTCTAAGGGAGAAAAAGTTACCTCTTTAGATATTGAACACGAGAAACCTATGCACCTTGTGTTGGTACGCGCTGATCTTCAATATTTTGACCATCTTCACCCCTCCTTGGAAGGCGCACAATGGGAGACACCCGTCACGTTTTTAGCACCTGGAAACTATCGCGTCTGGGTTGATTTTACCAAGGATATGCAGCATTACCTTGTTGACTTTGACTTTATCGTTGGTGGAACGGAGAGCCAGCCTGAGCCTCATCGCCTTGGAGAGTTTTCTGTCAACTCCAACATTCCCCAAGAAGTTCCTTCTGGAATGCCTTCCTTTGAATTTACGGTTATGAAAAATGGTATTGAAATGCCTATTACCGAAACTTTTCTGGGAGCAAATGCGCATCTCATTCTTATTGATGCAACCAGAACAGAATTCGTTCATGATCATGACATGACTTTGGACGGAGATGGGGTTCTTTCTTTCACACCTATATTGTCACATCCAGGGCTTCATCGCGCGTGGGTACAATTTATTGCAGATGGAAAAGACAGGATTGCAACTTTTCCCTTTACGGTAAAGAAGTAATTATTCGTTGTCTTCTTTTGACAAGTGGACCAATGTTCCCAAAGACAACCAAATGGCAATATAGATCAAGTATGTTGCGTATTCCTTCAACTGGAGACCTGACACGGTTCCCAGCATCTTATCACCAAACGCAATGCCCGTAATCATCGCTCCTACACTTGCTATTCCCGCGATGACGGTCAATGTGTTCAAGAAACCCGACCATTTCATTATTTTTTCGCTCCTGGTTTTTGATAATCTCGATACATAATACCTTTCGTTAAACTTTCAATGCGAAACATATCAACATTATTGAATGGAGAAACGACTGTTGGAACGTCACGCGTTGGTTGAGGGCCAGCATAATATTCCGGTTCTTTTCGTTGTTGAACAACAGGTTGTTGTATGACTGGTTGTGGAATGGGCCGGGGAGCAGGTTCTGGAACTTGTTCGACTTGTTGTATTTCTTCTTGTATAGGCTCCTGTACTGGCTCTTGAACAGGCTCGGCAAGAGACGTTTGTTGTTCGGCTGGTTCAGATACGTCCTCTCTTTGCGGTTGTGTTACGGGCTGTTGTATAGGTTGAGGAATAGGGGCTTGAACGGGCTGTGGTGGTTGGATGGGTTGTTGTATTTGTTGCACAGGGGGTGTAATAGCTTGTTTTTGCTGGATTTCTTGTTGCTTCAACTGTTTCATTTTTTCAACAGTAGACAACTTCAAATCACGCTTGCCCATCGTGAGTTTTAATAGAACATCTTCCTCTTTAGGATCAAAAAATTCGCTTGAGATTGTGTTTCACCTCTTCTCTTTTACGAGAACTTTTCCTTTATAATACTTCTGTTTTTACTTATTTTTTATTCAAAAGAAACTTCAGGAGCTATTTCTGCTCCCTCTTCAGCTTCGAAAACCTCTTTCGTTTCAAAGCCAAACATACCTGCAACTATGTTCGACGGGAATCTTCTTACCTTAACATTCATTTTCTTTACTGCTTCATTGTATCTGTCTCTTTCTACTTTTATTCTATTTTCTGTTCCAGCCAGTTCGTCTTGTAAAGAGAGGAAATTTTCATTTGCCTTTAAATTGGGGTAGTTTTCGACTACAACAAGAAGTCGAGCCAATGCCGAGTTTAAAGCTGCATCTCCACTTGTTAATTCAGCAGGAGTTTGAGCCTGCGTAATCTTGCTTCGCGCTTCCGTGATCTCTGTTAAGACTTCTTTTTCATGAATCTTGTATCCTTCGACTGTTGCTACTAGATTAGGGATGAGATCGATTCTTCGCTGGTATGCACTTTCTACATTTCCCCATGCTTGGGTAACTTCTTCGTCTGCATTGACTAATCCGTTATAACTTCCCATAACTATAAGGAGAAGAAGAACTACAATACCTATTCCTATGATCCAACCTTTTTTCATATTACCTTCTTTCCCCGGTGAGCCTAATAAGCTTTTCTATTTCTTGGTCGTCAAGCCACATGCCCTTGCATTTTTTGCATACATCAATGATTACGTCGCGCTTCTCTATCTTTTGCATAGTAATCTTACATCTTGGGCACACGAATAATGCTTCTTTCTTGTGAGATCTCTTCATTGTTCCACCTTCCTTGTTTTTGTATGCTACCATCTTCCTGATGCGCCCCCGCCACCAAAACTACCCCCTCCAAAACCGCCAAATCCACCACTAAAACCTCCGCCTTTACGCATCATGTTTGAGGCAACAAGAGCGGCTAAGAAATATCTGTCATCGCGCTGTCTTTTGTTTCTTGGAAGCAGGAGTTTCTTCGTTACTGCGTATTTGATCATGAAAAAGAGCACGATGCCCAAGAGCACCACGATAAAGAGAATAATCTTGATTTGTGTTGATGTGGATAGCGTTACTGAGTCTTCTTTGACGGGAATATTCTCGATCTCTTTTCCGGTAAGTTCTTTGCTGAACTCATTCATGACTAGTAGGACGCCTTCCCCATATTTTTCTTGTTGAAAGGCTGGAATCAGAAGATCTCTTCCATATCTGCCCACTTTGGCGTCATTGAAAATAGGTTCTAACCCGCGACCCACCTCAAAACGATACGATCTGTCTTCTACTGCAATCAGCACGAGCAGTCCATTATCTCGGTCTTCTGTTCCTAGATTTCCCTCAGCAAGGTTGAGTGCAAGATCTTCAATAGGCTGTCCTTCTAAGGAGTTTATGGTTATGATGGCGATCTGAGCCAGGTTTGCATCATATAATTGTTGAGCAATCTGTTCGATCTGTTGTTTTTCGTTTCCAAGGATATGAGCATTATCGTTTACAAAACCGGTGATCTCTTGTGCATAGGCGCTGCTTATGAGAAGAACACCTATGAGGATGCTAATGAGAAGGATTTTCATCCCCTTATCGAAGAATGCTTTCTTTAAAAAATGATTTATTTCTAGAAATCGCTTATTTTTTCTTCATTTCCACGTAATGGCAGCGACCACAATAGAGTCGATCTTTATGTTGTGCGAGGAAGGTGCCTTCACCACATTTTGGACAGGAAGGAGCTTTTTCTAACTTGTCACCTGATCGTTTATACTTCGTCCATCGCTTTGATGGTGCTTTATTTTTTGGCTTGGCCTTCTTGGACATTTGCTGCTCCTTCTTTCTTCTTTCGCTTCTTTATTTCTTCTGTTCTTTTTAATGATGCTTCGTCTTTGTAGACGTGCACTGTAATGAATGCACTGTTGGTGCCGAATTGTTGGTCAATGAATTTGATTGCGACCCTGTTTTCTTCTGCTTTGACGTGGGATGCGATCTCTTTCTTGATGACTGCTTGAGAGGGGGTTGGTTTTTTGGGAAAATCCATTTTCACGAGAAGGTGCTTTCTGTTTAACAATGGATAGTCGTGTTCTTCTACAATTGTGAATGTCATTTATTTCACCTTGATAGCATATTCACCCTTAACGGTTATTCCCATCTTCTGGGCTATTTCTGAGCGTGCCGGATCGGCTATAAAAATTCTTCCTTTCCAGTTTTCTGAGAATTGATTACCTTTGCAAATAGGACAAACTGCTCCTTCAACGAATAACTTGCATTTCTTGCAGACTTTTTTGCTCATTTTTCTTTCTTGTCTTCCTTCTCAGTTTTTTTACCTTCTTTGTCTTTCTTTCTCTTATCTTCTTCTAACCATTCTTCTTTTCCTAGACCAGGTTGACGCATGGTCAATCCGATTTTTGGGTTTGCCATGTCCTTGTAGGAGACTGCGATGATGCGCGCTCGGCATAAGTCGCCTACTTTTAATGTTCTCTTGGATTCTTTTCCTGTTAAGGTATTTGATTTTGAGAAACTGACGTAATCATCCATCGCTTGCGAGATGTGGACCATGCCATCCAAAGGACCGATGTTGACAAAGGCACCGAAGTCGCTGATTTCCATGACTTTTCCTAAGGAGACTTCCTGCAATTCTGGTCGGAATGCTAAGAGTTTGAATTGCGTGTCGTAATATGCAGCGCCATCGCCCGGGATGATAATTCCTTCACCAATCTTGAGAATTTCGGTGACGCCCATGACGACGCCCAAGTTTTTGTTGATGACACCATCATATTTTTTGTTCAATTCCTTGGCGATGGCTTCCTTGAGATCGTCTTTGAATTGGCTCGGCGGAACTCGAACGTGGCCTTTGACTTCTATTTCGTAAAACATGGTTTTCCCTTATATCTGAGTAATATAACGCTTTTGGCGAATGGTGAGAATGGTCGTTTTCCTCTTTTTAAGCCTTTCTTTTAGTCCCTTATCCTGGGTGGCAACGATGGTTTCGGGAGTGAGATTATCGAGGATAAGGTTGTCGACGTTCTTTTTTTGATCGGTTTTGATGATAAAAACGTGGTGCATTTCCAAGTATTTTACGATCAGGGAAGCGAGAGGTTTGCCTTTCAATTCTTGCTGGGTTTTATCGATGATAGCCAGTTGAATGGAACTATCTATCAATCGATTTAGCTCGGACATAATATCTATCTTATATCCGAAGGCAGTTATGAGAAAACTCGTATCCAACAAAACCCTCATGTTTATGGCCTAGAGGGCTATGTTTATAAATCCTTAGGACTTTAAGGAATTATGGATACCGACCTTCAGCAGCGTTATGGCAAGTATATCGAGATTACTGAACGCGCCTTGGGAAAAGCAAAGGAAGCTCCTGAAAATTTAGACATTCATGATGGGACTCGAGCTGATTTCTTGGATATGATTCAGCGGTATGTGGATGATGCCAAGCACTTCCATGAGAAAGGTGACATCATTAATGCGTTTGCTGCCATTACGTATGCGCATGGATGGCTTGATGCGGGCGCACGCATCGGATTATGGGACGTTCATGATAGTTTGTTATTCACTGTTGATGACAACAAACCAACCCGTTAGTTTTATAAAGAAGGTTCTGTTCTTATTTCTATCAACTCTAAAGGGGGCGAATCTATGAGTTTAAATGTTACGTGGGCAAAGATCTTAGGTATTGTCCTTGTGCTTGTTGGATTACTTGGATTTTTTTCTGACGGCACCGTATTAGGCATGTTCCATGTGAATATGTTCCACAACGTTGTTCATCTACTGAGCGGGGTTATTGGCCTTTGGGCTGGCTTCAGCAATCGAGGCGTACACTCCAAGAGATTTAACGTCATCTTTGGCATTGTGTACTTGATCGTTGCTATTGTTGGATTTGCCAACATCATGTTCTTTACGGACTTGCTGATGTTGAATGCTGCTGACAACTGGCTGCACCTTGTTATTGGTGTCGTGACAACTGCCATTGGATTGTGGGCGTAATTGCTCACTTTTTCTTTTCTTTTACCATTAACCTTTTATAGGTAGAACTCCTCTCTTTTTCCATGCAGGTAGAGGTGATTAGTCTTGGTGGGAGCGTTCTTGTACCTGATCATATTGATTATGTGTTCTTAAAAAAATTAAAAACCATGTTGATGAGTTTTAAGGATAGAAAGTTTGTTATTGTGAGTGGTGGAGGAAGAATAGCACGACTGTACATTGAAGCACTGAAGAAAGAAGGATTATCGATCAAGAATTTATCATATGCTGGCATTGCTATCACGAGAATTAATGCGAAGTTCTTAGCGAATTTCTTCATGAAGAAACAGCATTATCCCATTCCCACGACCTTAAAAGAGGTGGAGAATCTTTTGAAGAAGCACAATATTGTGTTTTGCGGAGCGTTGAGGTATGAACCCGATAATACCAGCGATGGGACGGCAGCTGAGATTGCTGTTCACCTGGATGGAAGATTCATCAATGTGACGAATGTGAAGGGGCTGTACACGAAAGATCCGAGAAAGCATAAAGATGCGAAATTCATTTCCCGCATCAGCTGGGATGACTTTTACGAGATTGCACATCGCATGGAATATGCTCCTGGGCAGCATTTTGTGTTAGATCAACATGCAGCTGCAATCATTAAAAAGAGAAGGATTGTCACGTGCATTGTTGACAACGACGTCGCCAACTTAAAGTCGTTGTTGCAAGGAAAGAGGTTTGTTGGCACTGTTATCGGATAAAAAACTGATGGGGGTTGGGGACTATGGATTTCCTTTCTAGACTAATTGGCATGGCTGTGAAAGTGGAGGATGTTAATGTTGAACTTTGTGTTGGTAGGGGTGGGCACCCTTATGGCGATAATTCGGCTCATTACTGTTTTATTAGCGAACAACCTCCTGGTGGAAATGGGCCACGCCATCATTGTGAATATCAAATGGGTGGCGATGAAGTTCCCGACGGCACCGGAAAAATTTTTTTTGTGAGTAAATGCCGGTTGAGAATTGGATTGGAACAGAAGATTTGTGAACAACCACCACAACGACAATCTGCATGAAAATCATTTGTGTGACGGGAACTCCAGGTGTTGGGAAGACTATCTTCGCGAAACGGTTAGCCAAAAAGAAAAAACTAAGATACGTGCCATTGAATGACATTCTCTGCAAGGAAGGATTATGCACGTCGTATCACCGATCGTTGAAAAGCTATGAGATTGACGTGAAAAAGTTACGGTCATTTTTACGTGATTTTCTTCATGCGATGAAGAAGTTAGGAGAAGGCGTGGTGATTGACAGCCATCTGAGCCATGAAGCACCGCCTTCCTTGGTTGATGGGTGTTATGTCTTAAAGTGTGATATCAACAAACTAAAAAGAAGACTGCAAAAGAGAGGATATTCTCAACGCAAAATCAGGGAAAACTTAGATGCCGAAATTCTTGATATGTGTCTGATCGAAGCCATAGACAGAGGACATCACGTCAAGGTTGTTCACCGATAGTATTTTTAACTCCTGTTTTCTCTTGTTTAGGTATGATCGACATTGTCCGTTTTCCTGTTGATATGAAGTTTTCCTGGGTGAAATCTCTTGGTTTTCAGAGGTTTGTTCAAGCAAAGGAAGTTGGCGCAGTCCTTGGTGGAACTGAAGAGAAGAACTTGGCTGCCGTGAAGCAACGCCGACCAGTAGTGTTGCTTGTTGATGAGGTGAAAGAGAAGGACAGACTGCATTATCGTTCTTCCGGATTGACGCATCAGATTTTACAACTCGCTTCTCAGCATACAACTGCATTTGGATTTTGCTTTTCAACTTTATTAGACAAGAAAGGAAAAGATCGTGCATTGTTGTTGGGGCGAATGATGCAAAATGTACAGTTGTGCAGAAAATATAAAATTAGAATGGTGCTTTGTAGTTTTGCTCGGAATATGTATGAATTGAAGAGCGCATCTGATCTGCAATCATTTGGGCGTCTTTTAGGCATGACTCCGTTAGAAGCGAAGAAAGCATTGAACTTTTCTCAAGCGCGATAGGCTGCTGCGTTGGTGTACGCGACTTTTCTTAAATGATGTCCCATGATGGCTAAAGTGATTGCTTCGTTCGCCTTTTTTCTGTATTTTGTCAGAACGTTGCCCATAAATTTCCAGTATTCCCACCGATCTCTATCCAAGACACCCTGGTGCACCATTGAACTCGCTACTGCACGTATGGAGGGAAGGAGATCTTGAAGATGAAACGGTTCCGGTCTTTTTGGATTATATCGTGCTAAGAAGTTAGATACTCTTTCGTAATATGTACGTGCACCGTAGATGGTGGTGGTGATGCGATGAAATCCTTCCCGTAATGCTCTTGGATCCATTCTTGGAGTGAAGTTGATTTGCCCCTCCGTGTTGTTCCCGGAGGCAGTTTCTAACAATCTTCCTTCTTGTTCCAACCTTCTATACAATTGTGTGCCTGGCAACGCACTCAAGATCCCTACCATCGACAACGGTATTGCGCTATCTGTGATGAAATCAATTTGTCGTTCGTCTATGTCCTCAGGATCGCTGTCAAATCCGACAATAAATCCCCCCATCACTTGCATGCCAGCACGCTGGACTTTGTGGACCGCATCCAATAAACTTCCCCTTAGATTTTGCTCCTTTTGTGCTTCTCTGAGACTTTTTGGTTCTGGTGTTTCGATGCCGAAGAACACTTTTCTAAATCCTGCAGCTACCATCTCTTCTAAGAGTTCTGATTGTTGTGCGAGATTCACTGAAGCTTCAGTGTACAACGAGAAAGGAAACCCATGTTCTTCCATCCACCTTCGTATTTTTGGCACGAGTTTTTTTACCCGCGGAAGGTTTCCTATCAAATTATCGTCAACGACAAAGAGAGAACCACGATATCCTGTTGCACGCAATATATCCATCTCTGCGAGGAATTGATCATCGTCCTTGACGCGAGGTCTTCTTCCGTAAATCTCGATAATGTCACAGAATTCGCAATCGAAAGGACAACCACGAGAGTATTGCAGGTTCATGCTTCCGTAGGGACGCATACTGATTAAATCCCATCGGGGTAGTGGTGTTTTTGTTAAATCGGGCTTATCTTCTTGTCCATCATAGATGGCAAGTGGGCTGCCTGCAGCAAGATCCGCGAGATAGCGAGGGAATGTTTGCTCAGCTTCCCCCAGAATGAAAGTGTCTCCTTTGTGTTGTGTTGGACGTTGCAAGGTTGTTGTTATGTGGGTTCCTCCGATCACTATTCTTTTTCCCTGAGCGTGAACGCGATCCACTACTTCTTCGAGCGAAGGTTTCTGAACGCACATCGCGCTTGCAAGAACGATATCTGCTTTTGCAATATCCCGGTCTCGAAGAGGTCGTACATTCATATCCACCAATCGAGGTTTCCAGTGTGAGGGCAACATCGAAGCAATCGTCAATAAACCTAAGGGAGGAAAGGCAGAGCTTTTTCCTGCGAATCGCAAAGCAGTAGAAAAACTCCAGTAGGTATTTTGGGGAAAGGTAGGATAGACCAGAAGGGCATTTACCTCTTGTTTAGGATCCATTAATTCCGTTGGTTGCACATGTCTCATAGGGCAGTTTCCTATATAAATCCGCTTGTTTTGCCGTTTTACTACACCTAGTTATCCAAAGCTTTATAAATAACTTTAGGGTGATATAGATTCGACGGAGAACACGCATACAGATTAACTTTCTCCTTATCACGGCTTTTGCCGATACAGGGTGAAGAAACCATTCCAACCTTACGACCCACTACACGAGAACGTCAACGATACCTTACCTACGAGGTGCAGACACCTATAACTTTAGATTCCACTACTCTCCGATCCACTATCCAAGGAGAATTGCTTTCTTTTTTGGGAGAGTATACTTACGGAGAAGCAGGAATACAGATGATGCATGCGCAAGGACGACAGGGAGTGATTCGCGTTAACCATACACACGTTGATCACGTGAAAACAGGATTAATGATGGTTCGTGATGTTCAAGGAGAACCAGCAAACGTGAGAAGCGTTATGGTATCCGGCATGTTACATAAAGCACGAGGACGACTAGACCATGAGTAAGGAGGATATGCCTATGCAACCAGATGAAATGACCCATCAAGCTATGGGATACGATAGAACAAGCATTATGTTTAGTCCTGATGGACGACTGCTTCAAGTTGAATATGCTAAGAAAACCGTCAAACAGGGAACCACTGCTTTAGGTATTGTGTTTAAAGATGGTGCACTTTTGGTTGCTGACAAACGCATTGTTGAAAAATTAGTTGTTGGCAAAAGCATTGAGAAGGTGTTCCAAGTGGATGATCACATCGGTGCTACTGCTTCCGGTATTTTAAGTGACGGACGAATTTTAATTGAACGTGCGCAAGTGATGGCACAACAGCATAGAATTACCTACAGCGAACCTATGCCTACAGAATCGTTAGTCAAGGAAATTAGCAACGTGAAACAATTGTACACTCAAGTCGGTGGTGCGAGACCATTCGGCGTGAGCATTATGTTCATTGGCATTACTGCTGATGAGCCTCAGTTGTTCGTTACCGATCCTACTGGCATCTTTTTTGAATACAAAGCAACCGCCATTGGAGAGGCTGATACGACCGTTAAAGAAATTCTCACCAAGCAATATCGAGAAAACATGAATTTTGAGGAGGCAGCGCGCCTTGGATTTGGTGCGTTGAAGAAAGCATTGGGTAAAGACTTCGGTCTTGAGCGTGTTGACGGCGCTTACATCTTGATGAAAGACAAGAAATTTACCCGCTTTACTAAAGACGAAATCGCGCGCTTCAATAAATAACTATGGTTGATGTTGATAGGGCTGTCATTGCCCGTTTACGGAAAGAAGGACAAGTCTTCGAGATCCTTGTCGATTGTGATGCTGCTTTAGAATATAAAAAAGGCAAAGCCATCGGACTTGATAGAATAGTTGCTACGGATGATATTTTTAGTGATGTGAAGAAAGGCGATCGTGTTAGTACGACATTATTACAACGCGTGTTTGGTACGACTGATGCGATGAAGATTGCTGATATCATCATCAAGCAAGGCGACGTGCAGATGACTGCAAAGCATCGTGCACAAGAGCGTGATGAAAAGAGAAAACGCATTATCAACCTTATCCACCGCAATGCTGTTGACAGTAAGACAGGATTGCCTCATCCACCCCAACGCATTGAACGCGCCATGGAAGAAGCTGGCGTTCACATTGATGATTCGAAGGGTGCGGAAGAACAAGTGGAAGAGGTCTTGAAAAAGCTCAGACTGATCATTCCGATCAAGTTTGAAAAACGAGAAATAGCGGTGAAAATCCCGGCACAATATGCCGGCCAAAGCTTTGGCACATTGAAAAAATACAAACTCTTGAAAGACGAATGGCAGAACGACGGCAGTCTTCTGGCTGTAGTGGAAATTCCTGCTGGATTACAGGAGGACTTTTTTGGTGAGCTGAACAAAATCTCTCACGGAGAAGTAGAGAGTAAAATTATACGAGTTATTGACTAAAGGTGAACACTATGGGAAATTTATTTGTGAAAGAAAAAGACATTGTCGTTCCCGGCGAAGAACTTGCTGAGGGAATGGATTATTTACCTGTCAGCGGAGCATTCCGCGATGGAGAAAAGATTGTTTCTACCCACATTGGCATTGTAGCTGTGGAAGGACGATTAGTAAAGGTTATTCCTTTACGAGGAAAATATGCGCCCAAGAAAGGCGATGTCGTCATTGGGAAAGTTGCCGATATGACATTTTCCAATTGGTTTATTGACATTGACTGTGCAAACAGCGCAGTGTTAAGCATTAAAGATGCAACTGAATTTGTCGAACGTGGAGCTGACTTAAGCCAGTTCTACAGTTTTGGCGACATGATTGCTACCCGCATTACGAATGTTACTCGAGGGGCAATTGACTTAACGATGAGAGGTCCTGGACTTCGTAAGTTAGGTGCAGGCCGCATTATTCGTGTGTGCAGCAGCAAAGTACCACGTCTTATCGGACGAGAAGGAAGCATGATTTCCTTGATCAAAGAGAAGACAGGGTGCAGAATTGTTGTTGGACAAAACGGCGTTGTGTGGATCCAAGGTGAACCACAAAATGAAATGGCAGCTGTTGAAGCTGTTGAATTCGTGAATAAGAATTCGCACCATGAAGGTTTGACTGACACGGTTTCCAAGTTTTTGGACGACCGTATGAAAGGTATTGCTGTCCCTAAGGATAGTTTCAAAGACGATGATTCCTTTTATCGAGAACCCCATCATGAGGGAGGATATGAAGGACGAGGTTATCGTGATGATCGACGTGACCGAGGAGGATTTAGACCTCCGCGCAGAGACTTCCGTGATAATCGAGGCAATGGTGGAGACTCACGAGGACCACCATCGATGTATGAACGACGTGAAATGCGTGATACACGCATGCGTCGTGGATTCCGTGGAGGATATGACTCTAGGTGATTACTATGGTACTCAAGAAAAAAACTGGACAAGCACCATCTAAAGGTGCAAAACGAGCTGATGGACGAACAGCAGATGAGTTGCGTCCTTTTGAAGCTAAAGTAGGCGTGATCAATCGTGCCGATGGCAGCGCGATGTTCAAGAGTGGAAAAACAATAGCCCTTGCTGCTGTGTATGGACCACGAGAACTTCATCCGAAGTTCTTGCAAAATCCTGAGAAAGCTGTCTTGCGTTGTAATTACAACATGATGACCTTCTCTGGTTCTGGTGAACGAGTGAAACCAGGTCCTAGCAGACGATCACGTGAAATTAGCATGATCATTGAGAAGGCATTGACGCCTGTCTTGAATTTGGAATTGTATCCGAATGCTGTTATCGATGTGTATGTCGAATTGTTGCAGACTGATGCTGGTACGAGATGTGCTGGTGTAACTGCTGCTGCTATGGCATTAGCTGATGCAGGTATTCCGATGAAGGATTTAGTCAGCAGTGTGTCTGTTGGATTAGTTAACGGACAGATTGTTGCTGATTTGACGAAAGAGGAAGAAGACATGGAAGGCACGGTTGATGTACCTACGGCTGTCTTACCTCGAACGGGAGAATTTACCCTCTTACAATTGGACGGTCATATGACTCCTGAACAACTCCAAGAAGCATTGGAGTTAAGCACGAAAGTATCTCAACACATCTATGCCGCACAGAAGAAGGCATTGAAGGAGCGTTATCACCATGCATAAGATTGTCAAAGAACACGTGTCTCAATTCCTGAGCAAAGGACTTCGTGAAGATGGACGAGCTTTAGATCAGTATCGCAAACCTATCACGATTGAATATGGTATTTCACCTAAATCAGCAGATGGCAGTGCTCGCGTGAAAATTGGTGGCACGGAAGTTGTTGCTGGCGTGAAATTAGAAGTTGATACGCCTTACCCAGACACCGAAGATCAAGGAAACTTGATTATCAGTTGTGAATTATTGCCTTTGAGTAGCCCTGAGTTTGAATCCGGGCCACCAAGCATTGATTCGATTGAATTATCAAGAGTCGTTGACCGAGCTGTTCGTGAAAGCCATGCTGTTGATTTACAGAAATTGTGCATTACGAAAGGCGAGAAAGTGTGGGTCTTGTTTGTTGATGTATATCCTATCAACGATGAGGGTAATCTGTTTGATGCTGCTCACTTGGCTGCGATTGCTGCCTTACAAGACGCTCGATTCCCCGGCTATGATGCCAAAACGGGAAAGGTCTTGTATGATGAGAAAACTTCGAAGAAGTTACCTTTGACTGGTTTACCACTCTCGGTGACTGTTCATAAGATTGGAGACCACTTGCTGGTTGATCCTGTTTCTGCTGAAGAGCAAAGCATGGATGCTCGTTTGACGGTTGCTAGTTTGGATGATGGAACTATCTGCGCTTTACAAAAAGGCGGAGCTGCTCCTTTCAAACGCGAAGAAATTGAAAAGGCTGTTGAACTTGCTATTACCAAAGCCAAAGAACTTCGTAAACACTTGGGAGGCTCGAAATGATGCAGTTCACTAAATACGAACGCGCACGCATTATTGGCGCACGAGCGCTGCAAGTTTCCATGGGTGCTCCTATTTTGATTTCATTGACACCACAACAAATGGAAGACATGAATTACAGCCCCATTGATATTGCGAAGAAAGAATTCGATGATCAGGTTTTACCGTTAACTATTAAACGGCCTTTACCTGTTAAATTGTAATTCTTCTTTTATTTTTTCCTTTTTTATTTTATCTCTAGATACTTTATTCTTGTATTTTATGTGAATTTTATCGTTTGTTATTCTTGTGTGGATGATAGATGTTCTCATTTTATAATGGTTCTAAAAATATTTAAAGGGTGGTTGTACTTATTTCCTAACCTAATCCTAGTTCCAAAAACGGAGGTGAAGACTAGTGGCAGGGTTTTTATTTGAAACAAGTCGAGCAATAACTAATCCCTTGGGGGCAATTTGGGCTGCTATCGTATCACAATTACCTTCTCTTGTTGCAGCGGTTATTGTTTTGATCATTGGTGTCTTTGTCGCCGTGATCTTAGGACACGCATTACGTGTCGTTTTAGAGAAATTACGTGTTGATGAATATGTGAGAAAAGCGCATTTGGTACGCATGGTAGGACATACCCATGTACCTGCAGTTGTAGGCGAGTTATTCAAATGGTATATTATCATCTTATTCTTACAACAGGCTGTTGCGCTCGTTAACCTTGGTACGTTAAGTCGATTGTTGGATACGTTTGTTAGCTGGTTACCACAGGTTGTGATTGCTATCGTGGTCTTATTGTTCGGATTGGCTGTCGCCAACTACGTCCAATTGAAGACAACACAGTTTAGCCAACAAAAAGGCATCCATGCTAGTGGTGCACTCTTAAAATGGGTCATCGTTATTATGGTTTTGATCCTTGCGCTGAAACAAATCGGTGTTGAAGTTGGTCTCTTGGAGAACACCTTCTTGCTGATCATTGGTTCCTTGGCCATCGGACTTGCCCTTGCTTTGGGAATTGGTCTGGGATTAGGATTGCGCAAAGAATCAGAAGGCTTTGTCCGCAACTTGAAGAAGTACTTCTAGTACTTCCTTCTTTTTCTTTTTTCTTTCATAACCCTTATATAGTTCGGTTCTTTCTTGTTTGA
>Ga0233425_10001532_pt1 | contig 51369 bp, 31 predicted proteins | sample Watercolumn_Towu_2_FD_181712 | JGI IMG/M metagenome (GOLD analysis project Ga0233425, IMG submission 181712) | Freshwater microbial communities from Lake Towuti, South Sulawesi, Indonesia - Watercolumn_Towuti2014_140_MG | ecosystem: Environmental > Aquatic > Freshwater > Lake | place...
TCCTGCGAAGAAGGCCGCTCCTGCGAAGAAGGCCGCTCCTGTGAAGAAGGCCGCACCTGCGAAGAAGGCCGCTCCTGTGAAGAAGGCCGCACCTGCGAAGAAGGCCGCTCCTGCGAAGAAGGCCGCTCCTGCGAAGAAGGCCGCTCCTGCGAAGAAGGCCGCTCCTGTGAAGAAGGCCGCTCCAGTGAAGAAGGCCGCGCCGGTGAAGAAGAAGGCCGTGGCTACCAAGAGGGGCGCAGCACCGGCGGCCGTACCGCATAAAGAAGCCGGGGCACCGGCGGCCGTACCGCATGAAGAAGCCGGGGCACCGGCGGCCGTTACGCATAAAGAATTTGACCGGGTGGAGGGGTTGCCGACGAGCTACGGGAAGCCTCGGGCACTGCTGATGCCGAAGAACCCCGATTGGCTCTTCCTCGTCTGGGACTGCGATGCCGACACGGCCTGGCGCCTGACCGGAGGAGGGCACACGACGGCCCTGCGAGTGCTGCGGGGCGGCCGTGAAGCCGAACGGGTGCGGATCACGATCGACTCTCGGCGCTACTACGTTCGGGTTCCGGATGGGCAGGGAAAGGTGCGCGTGGAGCTGGGGCTTTCGGAAGGCGGCGAATTCCTGGCCATCCTGACTTCGAACGAGGTCGACCCGCTCACCTCGGCTCCCTCGGCCGACAGGTCCCTTACCTGGGTGGCACCGGCCTGGACTGGTGCCGACCCCCGCAAGTACCCGGGGGTCAAGATCCTGACCGAAGAGCAGTTCCTCGCCATGTTCGGAAGCGTCGAGAAGGAGGCCCCCTGGTACAAGGGGAAGCGTTAGGTCCCGTTCCACCCGGACAAGTGATTCCCAGGAGAACTTCATGATCCCGCAAGGCTACCTGTCCATCGTGCTGCACGCCCACCTGCCGTACGTCCGGCACAGCGAATTCGACGACTTCCTCGAGGAGGAGTGGCTCTACGAAGCCGTGGTCGAAACCTACCTGCCGCTGATCCAGCGGTTCCGCCGCCTCGTGGAGGAAGGGGTCGATTTCCGCTTCTCCATGGTCTGTACCCCGTCCCTGGCCTCCATGCTGACCGACCCGCTCTTGAAGCAGCGCACGGGGCGCTACCTGGACCGTCTCATCGAGCTGGCCGGCAAGGAGGTCCGCCGGACACGGAACGAGGCCCCCGAGTACCAGGAGGTGGCATCGTTCTACCTGGATCGGTTCCACGGGCTGGCCGACCTGTATCACCGGCAGCTCGGCGGTGACATCGTGGGTGGCCTTGCCGACCTGCAGCGCCAGGGGGTGCTCGAGATCATGACCTGTGCGGCCACGCACGGGTTCCTCCCTCTCCTCCAGCCGGTTCCGCAGGCAGTGGAGGCCCAGGTGAAGCTTGGGGCCCAGGCATACCGGCATTTCTTCGGCAGCGACGCCCGGGGCATCTGGCTTCCCGAATGTGCGTACTTTCCGGGCCTGGACCGGGTCCTGGCCAAGGAGAGGATCCGGTTCTTCCTGCTCGACACGCACGGCATCCTGTTTGCGAACCCGAGACCCGTGTCCGGGGTGTATGCCCCGCTCTACACGCCGTCGGGAGTGGCAGCATTTGGCCGTGATGCCGAATCGTCCAAGCAGGTATGGAGCTCCAAGGAGGGGTATCCCGGAGACGTCTGCTACAGGGACTTCTACCGTGACATTGGCTACGACCTGCCGTTCGACTACATCCGCCCCTACATCCAGCCGACCGGGTTGCGGAAGTTCACGGGGCTCAAGTACCACCGGATCACGGGCAATACCGACCAGAAGGAGATCTACCGTCCCGGAGTCGCCCTCGAACGGGTGGCCGAGCACGCGGGCAACTTCCTGTTCAACCGCGAGCTCCAGGTCCGCCACCTCGCCGGACAGATCGGCCGTCCCCCCATCATCACCGCACCCTACGATGCCGAGCTGTACGGTCACTGGTGGTTCGAAGGTCCCGACTTCCTCTACTTCCTGGCCAAGAAGGTCCACCACGACACGTCGGTGTTCAAGCTGACCACCCCCATCGAGTATCTCGAGCGTCACCCGGTCCAGCAGATGGCCGGGCCGGCCGCATCGAGCTGGGGAGACAAGGGCTACTTCGACGTCTGGGTCAACGACTCGAACGACTGGATCTACCCGCATCTCCACGAAATCGCAGAACGGATGGTGCGGCTCGCCCGGTCCCATCGAAACGCGGACGGCGTGCTGAGACGGGCGCTCAACCAGTGCGCCCGAGAGCTGGTCCTTGCGCAGAGCTCCGACTGGGCCTTCCTGATCTCCACGGGAACCGCAGTCGACTACTCCACCCGCAGGACCAGGAACCACGTCGGGCGGTTCCTGAAGCTGTGCGACCAGATCGACTTCTGCCGCATCGACGAGGGCTACCTGGCCTCCCTCGAAGCCTACGACAACATCTTCCCGTTCATCGATTACTCGGTCTACGCCGGCTGAAGCCCCTTCGGCGCATCGGGCCTGGGACAATCACGCTCGCTGTCCCAGTAGGGGGAGACTTTCCGCAGGTTCCGGACGATCTCCGGAAAGACGGCGATGATGTGGTCCACGTCATGATCGGTGTTGTAGCGGCTCAGGCTGAACCGCACCGACCCATGGACCGCAGTGAACGGCACCCTGAGCGCCTGGAGCACGTGCGACGGCTCCAGACTCCCTGACGTACATGCCGACCCGCTCGATGCGCAGATGCCCTGGCTGTCCAGCTCGAAGAGGATCCCCTCCCCCTCGATGTAGTGGCAGGAAACATTGGTGGTGTTCGGAAGCCGCTCCGCTCCGCCCCCGTTGACCTGCATGTGCGGGATTCTCCCGATCAGCTCTTTTTCCAGCCGATCCCGCAGCGCCCGCACTCGGGTACCCTCCTCGGCCAGGTGCTCCAGAGCCAGCTCACAGGCCCTCCCCAGCCCTGCAATGTACGGGACGTTCTCCGTGCCGGCCCGCCGCCCCGCTTCCTGGTGCCCTCCAAGCAGGAACGGCCGGCAGCGGGTCCCCTTGCGGATGAACAGAGCACCGACCCCCTTGGGAGCATGGAGCTTGTGGCCGGAAAACGACAGGAGATCCACCTGACGCAACGCCCGCTCCAGATCCAGCGGCAGCTTGCCCGCGGTCTGCGTGGCATCCGTGTGAAACACGATGGACGGGTCGGTTTCCTTGGTCAGGCGGGAGAGCTGCTCGATGGGGAAGACCACGCCGGTCTCGTTGTTCGCGTGCATGACCGATACCACCGCGGTATCCGGCCGCAGCGCCCGGACGAAATCCCGGATGCTCAACCGCCCCTGTGGATCCACGGGGAGGAACGTCACGTCGAGCCCGTCTCTCGCCAGTTCCTTGCAGAGCTCGTACACGGATGGATGCTCGACCGCAGTCGTGATCACGTGGCGACGCCTGGGATTCGCCTTGAGCGTTCCCAGGATGGCCGCGCTGTTCGCCTCGGTCGCACACGACGTGAATACCACCTGCCCCGGATCCCCGACCCCGAGGAGGCTCGCAACCTGCACCCGGGCCTCCTTGATCGCTGCAGCGGCCTTCTTGGCCGGCTCGTACATCGAGCTCGGGTTGAAGTACACCCCGGTCAGGTATGGCGTGATCGCCTCCAACACCTCCGGTGCCACCGCCGTCGTCGCATTATTGTCCGCGTATATCGTTCTCATGGGGTTCCTGCTCAGAGGGCAATGACCCGGATCCGCTCGTCCACCTGCTCCTTGAGCGTCTTCTCGATCATGAGCTTGAGCGTCATCTGCGCCCCGACGCATCCGTGACAGGCACCGACGAGCTGGCAGTAGATGAGGTTGTCCTTGATGTCCACGATCTCGACGTCACCGCCGTCCCGCTTCAGCATGGGCCGGACATACTCATCAACCACCTTCTCGACCTTCTTGGCGAACTGGTAGGGCGACAGCTTCGTCCCCGTCGAGGACTCCACAGCGGCCTCGGCCCGGGCCGGTTCCCCCGGCTCCCGCTTGCCCCACTCTTCGTCGAGGATGTCCTGGAGCCCACCCGGTGCGTGATGGCAGGTCATGCAGGCACCGCCCGCCTTGATCGCTGCCGTCACCTCGGGAATCGTCTTCAGCTCCAGCTCCTTGATCTTGCGGCGCAGGTAGGGCTCGGTCACGTTGAAGCACTTGCAGACGATACGCCCCTCGTCCTCTTTTTCGTGCGAGATGGCAACGCCCAGCTTGTTGAGGTCCACGCCCCGCTTCTGCGCCCAATTCCAGACAGCAGCCTGCAGCGCCTCGGCCCCCATCACCGAGCAGTGGATCTTCTGGGTCGGCAACCCGTCCAGGTATTTCACGATGTCGCCGTTGGTGATCTTCAACGCCTCGATGGGCGTGTACCCGCCTTCTTCGATGATCGCGCACAGGGCCTCGGACGAGGCGATGGCGGACGTGCACCCGAACGTCAGGTACTTGGCCTCCACGATCCGATCCTGGAGCGGATCGGTCTCGTGCCTGTTCACGCGGAAAGTAAACCGCATGGCATCACCGCACACGATGCTCCCATGCTCGCCCAGACCGTCCGGGTCCTTCACTTCACCCAGATGGGTGCCCGGCTTGCCGTGCACCGCATCCATGAAGAGCTGCTTCGTCTTGTCACTGTACTCCCAACCCATGCGCCCTCCTCCGTGCGGACCGAGGCCCACTGCTCCGTGCGACCGCGGTGCCCCCGCTTGCCCGCACAGAAGCTAAGCCCGGGGGCCACGATTGTCAACCAGAGCGAGAGCCCCAGCTCAACCATCTCGGGGCAACCACGGCACAGCCTCAGCCCGCAACGGCGAAATCCCCCGTCGTAACTACACGACCTCGGATGTGAGGAAGCCGACTCAGTCGTACAGCCCCTTGACCTTGGGGGCGGGGAGGACGTAGGAGGTCATCGTCTGGCGCATGAAGAACGGGATCTCGACGTACTTCTCCAGCTCCATGCAGGCCCGGTTGGCCGAGCAGGTGCAGCCGGAGTTGTCCTTGTTGTTGCAGCCATCCACGCCGTTCGGGTACACGAACCCGTCCTTGATGCCGGAAACCGTCGGGTCGAACTTCACCAGCGGCTCTCCCGTCTCCGGGTTGAACTTCGGCAGGAACCAGTCCGGCTTGCCGTCGCCGTTCAGGTCCGGGCCGTCGTCGCAGTCGTAGCCCTTCTCGAGGAGGCCGTTGGCGTATTCGAGCACGCGGGCCGCAATCCCCTTCTCCACCGTCTTGCCGAACAGCGACTCCCGGCCATAGGTCTTTGCCACGTACACCTTGCCCGCGGGGTAGTGGAACTCGATGCGGTTGTCAAACCCAGGATCCGCATCCTCGCCCAACTCCCACACGCGCAGCATGTCGATCCATTTCTGCTGCTGGTTCTCCGGCAGGTACAGCATGGTCCAGGCGATGAAGAACTTCTGCTGCTCCCAACCGATCTGCGGGTCGATCACGTTGACCTTGGCCGGCAGGTACGGCTCGAACGGCTCCGTACCTGTACCATAGCTGCTGCAGATGGTGCTCCCTTCCCCGGCAAAGCACGCCTGGGGAGTCGTCCCCCACCAGGTGGTCCAGCCAAACCCCTGCGCCGGGAAGCCCTCTTCATCGAGCATCGGCTTCTCGTTGTTGTGGGCCGCGATGCGGACCCCCTTGATGAAGTCGTCCCCGGTGAGTGCGTTCCCAAGGAACCGCCGGTAGCCTTCCGGGAAGAGGTCGGCCAGCGAAACGGCCCGGTACCGCGCATCCACAAAGTCCTGCCGGGAGTCGGAGATGAAGTTGTCCACCGACTCGGTGAACAGCATGGAGGCCCACATCTTGTCATAGTAGGACCCCGCGTTGACCGTGAGCTCGCTGCTGTACTCGCCCTGGTTGCCGGCCAGCTTGTTCTCCACCGGCCGCCCGCCCCAACCCACGTTCCGGAACACCCCGGTGGCACCGTTGGGCACGTTGAGAATCGTGTCCCCAGTCTGCCCCTGGGCATCCACTTCGGACCGGAGAACAGGGTTTCCCCCCTTGGAATCCTTGTAGTGCGGGCCCGCCTCGGGCCGGCTTGCGATCCGGGTGAAGTGATCGAACACCAGCCCGGATGCCAGCATGTTCTCCTTGAAGAACAGCGGGGCCACGGACGGCCAGAGCTGGTCGAAGTTGTACCCCATGGCCACCGCAAAATCCCGGTAGTAGTTCTTCAGCAGTCCCATCCCCTTGGCCCCGTCCCGCAGCTTCTCGTTGAACCGCGTCAGGGTCCGGGCCGCTGCGGTACGCACCGAAAACGTCTGCCGGCCGCGGCGGTAGTTGTCGAAGATGTGCCCCACCTCCTGCTGCGTGATCAGGAAGTTGAAGATCTCGTACGGGTCGGCTCCGTTGTCGTGCCGGTACACGCTGAGATTCCCCAGGTCCGCCCACCGATCCGTGGCAAACCCGTACGGGAAGCGGACGCGACCCAGGTCATCCACGGCCCGGTCCGCCCGGGAATACCCGCTGTACTCCTCGTCGGTCGGCGCACGAAGATCGTCCCAGTCCACATAGTCCACGGACTGCTGGCGGCAGCGGGTGTACTTGCCCCCCACACGCACCAGCAACCCGTCCAGCACCGGATGCCAGGCCCCGTCCTTCTTCTGGTCGAACCGGGCCGGCTTGAACTTCACCGGGTCGACCTCCGCGCACTCCTGGATCAGGTCGAAGTTCTTCTGGAGCTGCGAGTAGTGGATCGGATTCCCCTGGAAATCGTGCTGGATTCCGAGGATGCCGCCGAAGTTGTCCAGCTTGGCCACTGCGGTCGCAGCCCGGTCCGTCCCGATGAGGTACGACGGGTCCTGGTACACCGCGACGGCATCGCCATAGAACATTCGGGCCGTCGCGAAGTCCCAGGCCCCCAGCCCGAGGAAGTCCTGTGTCGTCTCCCCCGGATACTCCATGATCGAGGAGTGCATGAACATCCACTCGAGGTTCGCAGATTCGTTGGGCGTCATCGGGTCGAAGTAGCGCGGTCCCACGCACTTGGAGCCGTCCGGGGCCAGGTCGGTGCATTCTTGGGTCGCCTTGCCGTCCTCGGTCCGGAGCTGCCAGTACTGCGGCCGGAAATTCCATGCATCCGACGAGCTGACGAAATTGTGCCGCAAACCGACCGAGTGCCCCATCTCGTGCGCAATCACCGAGTAGTGCGCCCGCTGCGCCACGTACTTCCTCATCTTCTCCGCACGCGCCTGCTGCACGTCCTGCGGGTCCGCCGGATTGAACGTCCCGAACTTCTGCTCCAGCACGTCCGCGAGCTGTGCGATCCCCAGCGGTGCCTCTGCCATGTGCAGCATGCAGGCTCCCCGCTCGGCCAGGGCGTTCTCCTTCATGTGGAAGAGGTCGCGCTGGAGCGACGGGTTCCCGCCCCGCATAGGCGATGCGATGTCCAGGACCGAGTCGGACATGGCAAGCCCCTCCACTCCGGTAAGCTGCTGGACCATTGCGGTCATCAGCTCCGCCTCGGCCTGGGTCCCCATCGCAGCGGCACGACGGGCCGCGTACACCGGTGCCATCGTCGAGGCTGCCCCCTGTGCGGCCTTGACCCCCTTCATCTCCTCCTTGAGCTGCCGGGTCGCGGCCATCACCTCGGGATGCGCTGCAGCAAAGGCCGAGGGATCGAAAGCGGCCTCACCCGCCTCCTCGGCCGAGAACTCGGCGGTCCGCCGCTCCATCTCCTCCCGGGTCATCATCGGCAGCGCCCCGGAAGACGAGGCCGATTCCGCGGCCTGCGCCCACTTGTGGACCCACGTCCCTTCGGTCACGTCTTCCGTGGCCAGCTCCCCCTTGATGTAGCGGGCCTGGTCCACCACCTGCTGGCTCCACAGGTCGGTAATGTGCGACCAGACGTTGATGCTGGCCGACACCTTCTGCCCGGTCAGCGGGTCCTCGGCATCCGTGTAGATTCCCCACGGTGACGGGGTCTGCGGCTCCATGATCACGTTGACCTGGTGGTAGCGGAGATCACCCCGCCGCACGTTGAGCGCCTGGCCGCAATACGCCAGCGTCTCGTCGTCCCCCGTGTCCCGGGCCTCGGCACATTCCCGGGCCGAAACACCTGCCGGAAGCCTCGCACTTCCGCACGCGGCATGGTCCCCGGCCTCCACCGGGCTGTGGCACAGCACCAGCATCTCCGGCAGCTTCGCCAGGGCGATGACGCCGGCCTGGTACCCGCGCTCCTGCCCGATGGAATCGGCAAGCGCCACGCACTTCTCCTCGTTCTTCTTCAGCTCAGCGTAAGCCTTCCCGTTCCGGCAGTCGTCCACTTCCTGGGCAAGCGCGATGGCATCCTGGTTGTCGTCCTGCTGGCCGTGGAGTACCGGGTACTTGGTTGCGCAGTCCTCTCCATCCGTGCGCAGGCACTCCACGTAGCGGGCCGTCACCACGGCACTGCGCAGCGCCACGTCCCACTCGTGAGCCGCCAACTCCGTGCCCTCGAAGTAGTCGGGGTGACTCCCTTCCGTGTAGTACCACGGGATCACCACCGTCTCCCGCTCCCGGTAAGGCAGGGTGCACTTCTGCGAGTACTCGTCGCACCGGCTCCCGCCCCCGACCAGCTCGCACTCGTCCTCGGTGCCGTTGCCGTCGTCATCACGGTTCGGGTCGACCCCGAACGGTGTCGTCTCGGGGGTGAAGCACTCGACGGCCCCCTGCATCCCCTCCGGATCCTCGTAGTAGTGTGCCCGCTTCCAGAGCTGGTACCGCGTCAGGAACCGATGCCACTGCTCGTCGCTCATGCCGTAGTTCCGGGCATACCCGTTGCGATCCACCGTGAACCCGCCGTGCGCCTGGAAACGGTACCCGTCCCAGTGCACCGGCTCGTAGTCCGTGTCCACCACCCGCCGGAACGACTGCCGGATGGTCAGCTCCACCGGTGCGCACATCCCGTACGGTGCCGAACCCGAGAAGAAATCGTAGTCCAGGAAGCACGATGGGAACGAATCGATCCCCCACCCCAGAGCGCTGAGATCCACCACGCCGGGCTTGGCAAACGCCTTGTTCGTGATGTCGAAGTACCCGCCCTCCAGATCGAACACCGGGGCATCCGCGTTGTCGGGATCATCGACGTAGTAGGCCAGCGCCTCGTACTCGATCCCGCCGAACACCCCGAGCAGCGACAAGGTGTCGAAGTCGTAGTTGTCCGTGCTCAGGTTCTTCGAGAAATCCACCCGGAGGTACTCGCGCTCGTTCCACGGGCGGTCGGTGGTGTTCTCCTCGAGCACGTTCAGCTTCTCCCCCGTCGTCGGGTTGTACGCGTACACAATGTCGAAATGGCTCTGGATCGGATAGGCGGCCACGATGATGCCGTCCACCACCGCCTTGCCCGCACCCTTGCCGTCCGAGTCGTCCACGCGCTCATACGCCAGCCTGGCGATCAGCAGGTCTTCGGTGATCTCGAACCGCACCCTCGACAGCGGCTGCGCATAGGTCGAGGTGAACAGGCCGTCCTGGGCAGCCCCGTAACCCACGTCCACGAGCGTCCCCTGGGAATAGAACTCCGGGTTGTCCGCAGGATCTTCGAGATCCTCCCCCACGAAGAAAACCTTGGGCAGCGCGTAGGGCTGCACCCGGTTGATCGCCTCCCGCTCCTCGGCACAGCCCGACACCGCCACGACGGCCGGAAACAGCAACAGGAACGACAATGCCTTCATCTTCATGGCTCCACCTCCCCCGAGGTCAGTTGCGAAACAAGGCTTCCGAAATGGAACTGCACGTCCAGGTAGACCAGCGTGTACCGATTGAAAAACGGCTTCTCCGGCGACGAGTCGGGCTTGAGCTGCGGGTTCACGGTGCTCGCCCCGAGCTCGAAGCCGAGCGCGGGAAGGGGCCGCGAGTGAACCTCCACCCCATACGCCATCACGTATCGGCGGTCCGTGTCCTCCTGCGGCTCGTAGCTCACCGACTCGTCCACCGTCATCGGGTAGAGCATGTCCATCAGCACGCTGGCCGAGGCCGAAATCCCGAACCAGCGCGACACGTCGAGGCCCAGGTCCACCCCGTGCGACATCCGCCATGCCGGATTGCGGACCCCCATGCCCAGGTACGCGTCACAGCTTCCGTCCGCGGACAGACAGTCCGGAATCAGCGGCGCTTCCCGCTCGCTGGTCGTGCTCTCGTTGAAGAAGCGGGTCACGGCAAAGCCGTATCCGACCCACGCACCGTCCAGCACGTCGAACTGCCGGTCCACCCGCACTGAAGGCTTGAGCGCCAGCAACTGGGTCCGCGCCTTGCTCACCTTGCTGGTCGGAAACTGCACTCCCAACCCGCCCGAAAGCCCGATCCCCGCGACTGGAATCACGTAGAACCGGCTGGCCGACGCACCCAGCCACACGTCCCCCCATTCCAACTCCCCCCGCTGCGTGGTCACGTCCGAGTCGGTGATCTCCCGCGACACCGCCACGTCCACGTCAACCGAGAAGATCGACCCGAACCACCACCGGGGATGCAGGTCCAGCTCCATGGCGTAGTAAGGATTGTAGGTCAGCTCCGCATCCTTCTGGAGCGAGAGCGCAGTCCCCACGTTCCTCCACGTCAGCACCGACCCGCGCCATGGATCCGGCGCGGCCTCTCCCGCAAGGACCGGCCCGCCTCCGAGCATCAGGACCACCAGCAGGATCGTTCCAACGCCCCTCAGTCCCATGTCCGCCTCCTTCCCCCCGGCAGCGGGGATTGAACGCATGATAATGAGCACCCAAAAACCTGTCAAACGCCCGGCGGCGCCAATCGCCGGACAGCCTTGATACAAGCCGATTCGGAGCACCATGCGCCATGGATCGACCCAGGCCCAACTCCCCCGTCCCCGCATAGGAATGCACAACTTCCGCATCCAATGCACAACCAACGCGCCCAGCCCCACTCGGTGGCCATGTCCCCGCACCGAATCGATGATTCCTACTCCCCAGAGTTTGCATTCGCAAGTCTTCTGCGCTATTCTCGGGCCAGGTTGGATGCGAGCACGTGGTGGACTCTTGGCCGGAGCGGCATCACCGTATGGACGAGTGGTTCGAATGGTCTGAATTCCTGGGCAGCGGGGATGAGGGGCTGACAGCTCTCCCGGACGCCCTCCAGCGCCTCTCCCGAAGACGCGCCATGCTCTGGCAGTTCTTCGCACGCTGCCCGGTCGGCCTGTTCTCCATCGAGAACGCCTCGGGACGCTTCGTCCACGTCAACAACGAGTTCTGCCGCATCACCGGGTACACCCCCGACGAGGCGCGGAATCTGTCCTATGTCGACGTGGTCGCTCCCGAGGACGTGGAGCGCGTGGCCGACTACCGGCGCCGCCGCATCATGGGCGACCCGTCCATTCCCACGACCTACGAGATGCTGATCTGCAACCGCAGCGGCGATCGCAAGGTCGTGGTCTACACCGCCAACGTCATCAGCATGGCCGACCACATCTTCTCGGCCATCCGCGACATTACCGGCGAGCGGCTCATGCTCGACCCCATCTTCCAATCCCAGAAGATGGACAGCCTCGCCATGCTGGCCGGCGGACTTGCCAACGAGTTCAACAATCTCCTGTCTGCCATTTCCGGGCACGCACAGCTCGCGCTCGCCCGCGTCGAGCACCTCCCCGACGTCACCGAGTCGCTCCTGCGCATCCGCCAGGCCGTTTCCGCGGCCAGCGGACACGTCCAGTCGCTGCTGGCGTTCTCCCGCAGCAGCACCAACAGGATGGAATCGGTCGACCCGGCGGGCCTGCTCGCAGCGCTTCCCCAGGTGCTCCCTTCCTTCGTCGGCCGTGCCGTCACCTTCCGTTTTTCCGGCCTCAAGGACAGCGGTCCGGTTCGAGGGGATGCTGCCCGCCTCGAGCAGGCGTTCTTCAACATCCTCGTGAACGCGGCCGAAGCCGCGTCCTCCAAGCCGTCCCCGGAAGTCGCCATCTCCATCGAGCGGGCACCCCTCCCCCCCCGGCTCCAATCCGAGCTCAGGCCCGGAACATACCTCGTCATCCGCCTGAGCGACAACGGCCTGGGAATCCCGGTCGAAAACCTCGGCCGCGTCTTCCAGCCGTTCTTCACCACCAAGGACAGCCGGAATCACCCCGGCCTCGGCCTGGCCACGGCCTACGGCATCTTCAAGGACCACGCCGGGTTGCTCGAAGTGCACAGCACGCTGGGCGAAGGGACCACGATCACCGGCTGGCTCCCTCTCGATCAGGACCCCTCCAGGCTCGTCCCCGCAACCATGGGGCCCGTGGTCGAGGGCCACGTGCCTCGAGTTCTCGTCGTCGACGACCAGGAGATCGTGGCGGAGCTGATCAGCGACATCCTCTCGGCCAACGGATTCCAGACCCGCTTCATCACCTCCTCGGTCGAGGCGCTCCAGGCCATCTCTGACGGAACGGAAAGACCCGACCTCCTCATCCTGGACCTCATGATGCCGCGCATGGACGGGCGAGAGCTGATGCGCCAGCTCGACCTCCTCCATTTCGACGCCCCGATCATCGTCACCAGCGGGTTCTCCGCCCGTGGGGACGACGATTCCCACCTGTCCGCCCGCACCGTCGGCTTCCTGAGAAAGCCCTTTGAAAAGGAGCATCTCCTGGCCCTGGCATACGCGGCCATCCGAACCTCAAAGTCCGCCGCTCCCAGAGACGAACAACCGGAGGGTCCATGATCCCGGCCGTTTCCCTGGTCTACCTCCCCCCCCTGCTGGCGCTCGCAGCGGCCCTCGTATGGCTGGCCGTCGTCGTCGTCAGCCGCACCCGCCGCCAGTTCCTGGAACGTCGCATCCAGACCCTCGTCGAGGCCCGACGCATCGAAGACGCCGCGGTTCTCCTCCACCACGGCGGCCGCACCACTGAGGCCGCCCGGCTCCTGGCCGACCACGGACGCCATGCCTCCGCCGCGGACCTGCTCGGCCAATCCGGCGATTTCGTCGCTGCCGCCCGTTTCTGCGTCGATGCCGGCGACCTCGTGCGCGCCGCAGAGCTGTTCCAGCGAGGCGGCGACCCCACCTCCGCCGCAGGTTGCTACGTCTCCGCCGGCCTCGTCGACCAGGCCATGCAGCTCTTCCGTCGAACCGGCGAGTTGTCCACCGCGGCACGACTTCTCGAACGGGGAGGACACTTCAAGGCAGCGCTCGACCTGTACATCGAGCTCGGTGATTACGAACGCACCGCAACCCTTGCGGCAGAACGCGTCATCGACCGGGCCGAGCTGAGGCGCCTGGCCGACCTGCTCGCGGATCGTGGCGAGCACGAGCTTGCACTGAAGCTCTACGTGAAGGGCGGTCACCAGCGGGAAGTGGGTCTCCTTGCCGAGCGCTTCGGTTTCCACGACCAGGCCCTCGAAGCCTTCCTCAAGCACGACTACTTCGAGGACGCCGCACGAGTCCAGGCCACGCGGGGAAACCGGCGCGAAGCCGCTCAGCTCTACCTCAAGGCCGGCCGCATGGAAGACGCTGCCGCCCAGTTGCTGGCCCACGGCGACCACCTCGCCGTTGCCAGGCTCTACCGCCGCACCGGGAGGCACGACCGCGCCCTCGAGGTGCTCGCCCAAGTCCCCCAGGGCTCCCCGAACTTCCGCAACGCCCTCCTTCTCAAAACCTCCCTGCTCGTCGAAAACCAGCGACTGGATGCCGCTGCCGCCACCCTCAAGCAGCTCCTCGATGCCGTCGGCTACATCACCGACAACATCGAGCTGGTCTACCGGCTCGTCGACCTCCAGTTCCAGCTCGGCCAGATCGCGGAAGCCATCGCCAGCCTGGAACGGGCGAAGCGCTCCGGCATCAGCGACCCCCGCATCGACGAGCAGCTCATGCTCCTGAGGCAGTCCCCGGACAGCCTCCTCGAGCCGGACGAGGAGCTCTCCAAGACGGTCCCCGCCAACTTCCGGGGCAAGGGGCGCATGCGCGGCTCCTCGACCACCCTCGGCTTCCCACGCTCCGACCGCTACGCGCTCAAGCGCAAGCTTGCCCGCGGTGGTCACGGAATCCTCTTCCTCGTCGAGGACCGCAAGCTTGCCAAGGAGGTCGTGCTCAAGCTGCTCCACTCGGAAACCCTGCCATCCGAGGTGGCCCGAAAGTACTTCATCCGCGAGGCCCACACCGCCGCAGCGCTCGACCATCCCAACATCGTCAAGGTCTACGACTTCGGCGAGCTGGAGGGACGCCCCTACATCGCCATGGAGTACATCGACGGGCTCAACCTCATGGAGCTGTACGAGAACACCCAGGGAGATCTCCCGGTCGAGCGCGTCTGCTCCATCGGAATGCAGCTCTGCGAAGCACTTGCCTACGCCCACGCACGCAGCATCATCCACCGCGACATCAAGATGGAAAACGTCATGGTCTCCGCCCTGTGGCAGGTCAAGCTCATGGACTTCGGCCTTGCCAAGGCACTCGACGAGAACCCCGACCGTTCCCTCTTCATCATCGGAACTCCGTTCTACATGTCTCCCGAGCAGATCGTGGGCGACACGCTCGACCCGCGGACCGACATCTACTCGCTCGGCATCCTGCTCTTCCGACTGTTCACCGGCAGGCTTCCTTTCGAAGAAGGCGAGGTCCTTTCCCACCACAAGAGCACCCCTCCGCCCGACCCCCGTTCATTCCGCCCCGACCTGAAACCCTACATTGCGGAGATGATCCTCAAGTGCCTCGCCAAGGACCGTCGCCACCGCTTCTCGGGGGCACAGGAAATTGGTGCCATCCTCGAACGCGCTCGCAGAGAGGCCTGAAATGCTCGACAACCGAGTCTCCTCCTTCGTGGACCTTCCCGACGGCAGACGCCTGCTTTCCGTCCACGGCGACATCACGCGTGAGCAGGTCGACGCCATCGTCAACGCGGCCAATTCCAGACTCCTCCATGGCGGCGGAGTCGCCGGTGCCATCGTCCGCAGAGGGGGCCGAAGCATCCAGGAAGAAAGCCTGCGCATCGCTCCCGTCGTCACTGGCTCCGCCAAGGCCACCGGGGCCGGTCAGCTCCCCTGCCGCATGGTCATCCACGCGGTCGGTCCCGTCTGGGGCGGCGGAAATGCCGGGGAAGAACGCCTCCTCACCTCTGCCGTGAAGGCCGCCCTCAACCTGGCCCACGAGGGTCGCCTGGCGACCATCTCCTTCCCCGCCATCTCCGCCGGGATCTTCGGCTACCCTGCGGCCGCCGCCACAGCGGTCATCGTCACCGCAGCCCGCCGATTCCTCGAGGACCATCCCGACACGACCATCCGGGAAATCCGATTCTGCAACATCGCCCCGGACATGGTGACGCTCTTCGACGCCGAGCTGTCTCGGCTGCGGACGTAGAGAACACCAAGGACCTGCGGCCCTGAGAAGCAGGAGATTCGGAATAGAAAGAAAGGCGGGGTCTCACGCCCCCGCAACAGGAAGTCGCCGCTCAACTCTTCAGGAGCCGGGCAACTTCGCCACGCAGATGGTGGATCGAGACAGGCTTCTCCAGGAACAGGTGCGCCCCCGCAGCGAGCACCTCCTCGCGCATCTCGTCCGTTGCCTTGCCCGAAATCGCCACCACGAACGTCGTGAGCTGCGGGTTGGCCTTGATCCTGCGGCAGACCTCCACCCCGTCCAGCCCCGGCAGCACGATGTCCAGCAGGAGAACGTCCGGCTTGAGTCTCCCCACGTCGATCAGCGCCGTCACCCCGTCCAGAGCGCTGTGGACCTCGTACTGGCCGCTCTCGTCCATCTGGAACGCCCGCACCAGCACGTCCAGTACCTCCGGCTCGTCGTCCACGGCCAGCACCCGCCACTTGTCCTGCTTCAGCACCTGGGGCATCGGCAACCCCATCCGCCGAATGAAATGACGAAGATCCTCCCGCAGGATGCGACGATGATTGCCCGGCGTCTTGAACGCAGGAATCAGCCCCTTGTCAATCCAGCGCACCACCGTCATCGCCGAGATGCCCAACATCCGGGCAACTTCCAGTGTCCCGAACTGCGGCTTGTCATCCGACATGCGATCCTCCAGCCCCCTCGCTCTGTCCCTCCGCATCCTTCCTGCGTCCCCGCCCCCGCTTGCGCGGGCGGCCCGCGTCAACCGGCCCCTTCTCGTCGAACCGGATCTCGGCATGCACCGTCACCTTCATGCCCGAGACGAAACGGCGCAACTCCTGAGCAATATCCGCTTTCTCCAAAAATTGCGAGAATTCTTTCAGAAAAGTCGCATACATCTCCTTTTTAAGTCCATCAAGATGCGCTTTGACCGTTGCACTGATTTCCTTGGGAATGAAGTCCCCGAGCAACCCCCGAACCCCCTCCTCGGTCACCAGCACCGACTTCACGCCCGTCGAGATCGCTCCCTTGATGAGGTCCGATATCCCGTCCGACCTCCGCGTCCCGTCGTCGCTCTTGTCGGCAGCCATCCTTTCTCCCTCCCGAATCGCCATTTCGCAATATTAGACCGAGTGAGGTCATTACGTCAACCGTAACTTCTTCCTGCCTGTGACCGCATCGATGTCCCACCTCCAGACCAGATCCGCACCCGCTGCGTTTCGCCTTTGACAGCAACCGACGCAAGGTCCATCATCCCGGCGGGAGGTCGCTGCAAGGCCATGAAGATCCTGTTCCTCGAGCCGCCACGACGCACCTGGCCCTACATGAACTACGAGGACAACTATCTCACCAAGCAGTCCTACCTGTCACTCGCTGCCTGCCTCCGCCATGCCGGCTTCCGCAGAGTCGAGATCCTCGACTGCATGCCCCGCCGCATCGGGTGGAAGTCGCTCGAGCGCCTCCTGATCGAGAAGCGCCCCGACGTGCTGGCCGTGGGGGAAAACCACGCTCTCTACGCAAACGAGGCCATCAAGGCGTTCCGACTTGCCAAGACCGTCCTTCCCCGCGTCACGACCATCGCAGGCGGTGCCCACTTCTCCCACCTCGCCGATGCCTGCCTCGGCGCACCCCCAACCCCTCGAAGCGCTCCCCCGCCTCCCTGGCTCCGCGTACAGCCAGGTCTCATCGACTTCATCGTGAAAGGGGAGGGAGAGAGGACCCTTGTCGACCTCGTCGGCCGCCTCGCAGGCGGCAATCCTGACCCCGACACCTGCCAGGGAATCGCATTCCACCGCGACGGACAGGCAATCCACACCCCGGTCAGACCGCTGATCCAGGACCTCGATTCCCTGCCCCTCCCGGCCTACGACCTCCTTGACATGGACCTGTACGGCCGCTCGAGCCTGCTCTTCTCCCCAGGCGGCACGACCATCAGCCATTCCCGCGGATGCGCCCATTCCTGCTCGTTCTGCGTCTGGTGGACCCAGATGGCCCGCCGCAGCATCGACGCCGTCACCGGCGCCGAGCACCTGACCCCCTGCTGGCGCACCAGGAGCCCGGAACGCACCGTCGAGGAGATCGACCTCCTCAGCCGCCGCTACCGGAAAAAGGGCCTCGTGTTCGTCGACGATTGCTTCAACCTCGACCCCCGCTGGAACGCCCGCTTCGCCCGCCTCCTCAAGGACAGCCGTCTCCACGTCAACTGGTTCGCGTTCATGCGGGCCGACTACCTGGTGCGGGACCACGATTCAGGCATCCTGGGCGAGCTTGTCCAAGCCGGATTGTCTCACGTCAGCATCGGTGCCGAGCGAATCGAAGATTCGGAGCTGGCCGCATTCGGCAAGAAGCACTACGACGCGGATACGACCCGCCTTGCATTCGCAATCCTGAAGAAGCACCACCCCACCGTGTTCCGACAGGCAACCTTCATCGTGGGGCTCCCCGACGAAACCCGGGAGTCGATGCTGCGCCAGCTCGAATTCGCCCGGGAGCTGGACCTCGACTACCCCGGCTTCCATCCCATGACTCCGGTACCCGGCACTCCGCTCTGGAACGAGGCGCTGAGCACCGGTGCCATCGAGGCGGACGGCTTCGACCAGTTCGACTGGGCCACTCCGGTCGTCCCTTCCCGCCACATGACCCGGCGCCAGATCGAGGAGACGCTCATCGAAATCGAGAAACGCTACGTGACCGTGCCGTGGCTGCTCAAAGGGCTGTCCTCTCCGAGCCGCTACAAAAGGGCCATGTACCTCTGGTTCCTCAAGGTGTCGGCCCGCATGTCGGTCGACATCGCACGCTCCACCCTGCTCCCCGGCTCAGGCCCCCTCGTTCCCCTCGTCAAGCAGCGGTGGTACGACAGCTAGGAGCCTGTTGCAGATGGGCCCTCCCCCTCCTGCAGGCCAGCATCAGCCCCAGCAGGACCGACAGCAGCCAGGCGGCTGCTCTGCTTCCCGAACCGGCAGCGGAGCAGCCTCCCGACTTCGGCTTTCCGCCGGCATCGAGCACCTCGTCTCCGCCCTCGACGACTACATCCTCCTCGCCGCCGCCCCCCAGCACGCATAGGAACTCCTCCGAGCACTCCATGCCGGGTGCGCACTTCCCGCACGTCCCTCCGCAGCCATCCCCGCCGCACTGGCGCCCCGCACACTTGGGCATGCACGCCGTGACGCACTGCCCCTGGTCGCAGACCTCCCCCATGGGGCATTCTCCGCAGATCCCGTCGCACCCGTCGTCTCCGCACTCCACACCGTCGCACTGCGGCTTGCACAGCGGCTCGCACTTGCCGTTCTCGCACGCGGACTCGACGCCGCACTGGCCGCACGTGCCCCCGCAGTCGTCCGGACCGCACTCCTTTCCCTCGCACTTGGGCTCGCACACCCCAGGGCACCACAAGGGGTGTTCTCCGCTCGGATCGGGCAGCGCCTCCTCCACGCAGTCGTACCACCCCGTGCTCTTCTTCCAGCCGCATACCAGGCCGACTTCCGCACATTCCTGCACCAGCTCGAAGCCGTCCTCGCAGTAGAGGGACTGCGTCCCGTTGCAGCAGCCCACGAAGTCCAGGCCGCCGCACGGCGCCAGGCAGAGCCCTTCCTTGCACTCCATTCCCTCTTCGCAGTGGCCGCACTCGCCTCCGCAGCCGTCGCTCCCGCACCCCAGCCCCTCGCAGGCGGGAACGCACTCCTCCAGGCAGGTCCCTTCGTCCGTGCAATCCCACCCCGCCGGACACTCCCCGCAAACCCCGCCGCAACCGTCCGGGCCGCACTCCTTGCCGTCGCAATCGGGCGATGCCCCGCATCCCCCGCACGCATCCAAACACTCTCCCACGCACAGGGAATCCCACATCGCCTGGCAGCAGAACGGGTCCAAACCGCACACGCACTCCTCGCACGCACACCCTCCGCAGCCGGGGAGGTTCGACTCCTCGCAACCGGGGCCTCCCACGCACTGGCCCCCCTCGCACACCTGGGTCCCACAACAGCCGCCGCAACTGCCGCCGCAACCATCGTCTCCGCAGGCCTTGCCGCCGCAGTCCGGTGTGCACTCCTCGGTCTTCAGCTGGTAGTGCTGACCGCCCAGGTCATCCAACGTCGTGTTGCCCGCAGCATCCCAGACCTCGATGTCTACCAGGTAGACCGTCCCGGGGGTCAGGCCGCTCAAGCTCGCCTGGTGCGCAAGACCTCCCGTGGCTGCAGCCTCCCCCGTGAGCGGCTCCTCCACCCCGTATCTCACCGTGGCCTGGGCCGCCTCGTCCGTCAGGAAGCTCACGTCGGCCCAGGTGGCACCGATCTTGGGGAACGTCACCCCCGACACCGACGGCGCCGTACAGTCCACGGTCACCACGGCACTCGCGGACGTCGGCACTCCCTCGCACTGCTGGTCCTGGTACGTCACCGTGACCGCATCCCCGTCAACGACCTTGAGCTTCCCGTTGCCGCCGGCAGGATCCAGCACCAGGGGCGAAGAGAACTTTCCGGAATCCTCCCCCTCCTCCTTCAGGACAAGGGCCATGCTTCCCCCGCCGGGGACCGCCTTGGCCTGGACCGTCACGGTCTCGGCCAGCGCGGGGTTCGAGTTGAGGTCCGCATCGTGCACCACCACGAAGACCTCCGACGCACACGGTGCGACCACCGGCTTGGCCGTCACCAGCCCGCACCCCGGAACCTCCAGCTCTACCGTTCCCGAGTAGGCCAGGCAGTCCGGTGCAGTCACCGTCAGCGTCGCGGTCCCTACCTCGGAAGCCTCCACCCACAGCGCAGCGGTCCCGTCCGGTCCCGACTTGGCCACCACCAGCCCCCCCTTCCCAAGGTCCAGGACCACCGTTGCCCCGGCCACCGGCCCCTCGTCCGAGCTGACCGCCACCGGCACCTCGACCCCGCCCAGCGGAACCAGCGCCGGGTGGTCGACCGCCAACGGCCTGGCCTTGCCGGTCCTCAACATCAGCGACGGATCGCCGAACACCACGTACTGGTGGCACACCTCAGAAAGCCCCCCTCCCGGCAGCACCTTCATCATGTAGGAACGCCCGGCAGCTGCCGCTCCGCCCCAGCTCCTCACGCCGCTCTCCAGCACGGCCTTGGTGAACCCGATGGCCATCTCCGCCGGCTCGTCCCACGCCGTCGGCGTGGTGGCCGAGTAGATCGCCAGCCCCGCCCTCAAGTCGCCCGGCCCCCCGGTCTTCATCCACCCCTCGGCAAAACAGTCGCCGCCGGCAGCCTCGAACTGCCCGTTGGAGCAGGAAATGTCCACCACGAACGGCAGGCGATACGGGTTTGCAAGCTGCTTCACCATGGCGGTCGTGTACTCGGGGACCGTCGTCGCCCACGCCCCCCCGCTCCCGTGCCCCAGGTATGTCACCCAGCCGCGGCCGTCATTGATCACCCCCGTGATCGCCGTGGCCTTGTCCGTGCCCTTGGAATGATACAGCTTGTCGGTCGGAGAGTACCCATGCTGCGACATCAGGCCGCAGATGACATCCGACCGGACATCGTCGTTGCTCCCTCCCGCCCCCTCGCTCGACGAGATGCACACCGACCGGCTCAACCAGTCCGACGCCCCTTCTTCCTCGATGGCCTTCTCGTACCACACCGCCTTGTCGAGCTGCACCAATGCCTCGGCCACCGTGTGTGCGGATACCCGCCCTACCAGTACGTCGGAGTACAGGTCGTCCCCCTCCAGCGTCGAGTACAGGAAATCCGAGGCGCATCCGAACGGGCTCGGAACGAACGGCACCTTCCCGGCCCCCTCGCCGTCCCCGACCAGGAGCACGTACGTCGGTGCCCTGTCCCAGCCCGCGTATGCATCCGCAATCGCCCCCTGCACCTGCTGGTAGCCGTTCCCCACTTCGGACAGCGGGACCACCGTCACCTCGATCCCCCGCCCCCGCTTCCATTCCACGAATCCGTCCATGCTTCCCACCAGCGAGTCGTGCACGATGGCCAGCATCCCCTCCGGCCCCTCGTCCTCCCGGCTCCCGTCCCCAAGGGTGAGGAAGCCCCCCTCCGACTGCCGGGTATACTCCCTCGAGGCCAGCCGCTCCGGCCTCTCCCCCGCCAGCCGCCCCGCCAGCTCGATCTCCAGGGATTCCGCCACCTCCAGCCGCCTCAGCGACGGCATGTACCGGAACGGATGCACCTCCAGCAGCAGCGCCGACAGCCCCCGCAGCGTCCCCCGCTGCGATACTTCCACCATCCGCTCCGGGTACGGCCCTGGCGCCGAGTACAGCGCCTCGTCGCACGTCTGCCGCCAGACCGCCGCCCCGCACCGCTTTGGCCGGACCGTGTACGGCTCAGGCACCACCCCCTCGAACGACACCCACCGCCCACGCACCGCGACGACTTCGGCCTCGCCGTCTACGAGCAACGGAATGCCCACCACCGGGAGCGCCGGACGCCCCCCCTCCCGCAACGTCGCCACTCCCGGCAGCACCAGCCGCTCGAACCGGGAACCGGGAAGCGCCTCCCGCTCGAATCCCCGCAGCCGAATTCGAACCACCAGCCGACCCTCCTGCTGCTCCGCCTGGACGGCCGGCCCCGCCCCGATGCCTCGCCCCCAGCCCCCCGGCTGCCCCGACCCCAGCTCGACCCACTCCGCATGCCCCTCCTTCGGACAGGCCAGCCCGCAGGCAATCATCGACAGGACGAGAACCAGGGTTCGCATTCGCCACCTCCAACACGCCCCCGGATTCTAGCCCCCACGTTCATGATTCGCAACCGCTGCCAGCGGACACCGAGATTCTCTTTGACTCTCCCGGTGGATTCGGCTCTACTACGGGAAGCGAACTTGAAACTCGGAGGACCGCATGCAACACGAGCTGCTGTTCAAACCGTCCTTTGCCATGGCGAAGTTCCACCTCGAACCGGGAGAATCGATCATCGCAGAAGGCGGCTCCATGGTCGGAATGTCCCCCAACATGTCCATCAAGACCTCCATCGGAGGCACCCGCCAGGGGTTCTTCGGGAAGTTCTTCAACTTCTTCGTTGCCCTCGCCCGGAAATTCCTCGGCGGTGAATCCATGTTCTTCAACACCTACACCCCGACTGGCGGTCCCGGAATGGTCTGGGTCGCACCCGGAATGGTCGGCGACATGGAAGCACTTCCCCTCTCCGCCGGCATGAGTCTGATCATCCAGCCCGGATCCTTTGTCGCGTGCACCCCGGGAGTCGTCCTCAAGACCCGCTGGGGAGGCCTCCGCTCCATCCTCGGTCGCGAGGGAGCCTTCCTCCTGGAAGCCTCCGGGGAGGGGACCATCTGGGTCAACTCCTACGGCGGGATGAAGGAGATCGCGGTCGACGGGACCTTCATCGTCGATACCGGCCACATGGTCTGCTTCGATTCCTCCCTCAACTACCGTCTTCGGATGGCAGGAAAGGGGGTCATGACCGCGTTCAAGTCGGGCGAGGGGCTCGTATTCGAGTTCTCGGGCAAGGGGCGCCTCTTCATCCAGAGCCGCAACCTCGCCACCCTCGTTTCCTGGATCACGCCGGCTCTGCCCGCTTAGGAGGTGACAACAATGGAAATCAAGCTCGAACATCGTCCCGCATACTCCATGGCCACCGTGCACCTCAACCCCTCGGAATCCTTCCGGGCCGAAAGCGGTGCCATGGTCGGAATGTCCGCTGAGCTCGAAATGGAAACCAGCTCGAGGACCCAGAAAGGGGGAGTCCTCAAGGGACTCGCACGCAAGCTGCTCACCGGCGAATCGTTCTTCCTCAACACCTTCCACGCCAGGAACGCTGCCGGCCACGTCATGCTCTCCCCCGCCAATGTCGGCGACCTGGCGCTCCATCCGCTCGACGGTGAGCTCCTCGTCCAGTCCACCTGCTACGTGGGCAGCGCCCCTTCCGTCGAAATCCAGACCAAGATCGGAGGATTCAAGAACTTCTTCGGCGGCAAAGGCTTCTTCATGCTCAAGGCCGTCGGAAAGGGGCCCCTCCTCCTGTCGGCCTTCGGTGCCATCCTGGAAGTCGAAGTGACCGAGCCCTTCATCATCGATACCGGCCACATCGTCGCGTTCGAGCCCACCCTGGACTTCAAGATCCGCAAGGTGGGAAGCTGGTTCTCCACCTTCTTCTCCGGAGAAGGTTTCGTCTGCCATTTCACCGGCAGGGGCAAGCTCTGGATCCAGTCCCGGAACCCCGGGGAGTTCGGCTCCATCGTCGGCCCCAAGCTGCCCCCTCGATAGACAAGGATAGGAGGAACCCATGAAATCCAGGATCGAGCTGAATCCCGAATACGCCCTGCTCGAAGTCGAGCTCAGCACCGGTGAGAAGCTGGTCTCCGAAAGCGGTGCCATGGTGGGCATGGATTCTCACCTCAAGCTCACCGCACAATCCCGCGGCGGAATCCTCAAGGGACTCGCCCGCAAGTTGCTCGGCGGTGAGAGCTTCTTCCAGTCCACCTTCGAGGCCGAGACCGCCCCAGGAAAGGTCTACCTTGCCCCCGGTTCCCCCGGCGACATCTTCGAGCTCACCCTGCCCGCCGGGCGGTCCCTCATGATCCAGTCCTCGGCCTACCTTGCCAGCACCCCCGAGGTCAACCTCGATACCAAGTGGGGCGGTGCCAAGGGCTTCTTCTCCGGTGCCGGACTCTTCCTCCTCAAGGCCACCGGACCGGGGAAGATCTGGTTCAACAGCTTCGGCGCCATGGCCACCGAGGCCGTCTCTGGAGCCTTTGTCGTGGACACGGGACACATCGTTGCCTTTGACGAAACCCTCAACTACTCGATCAGCAAGGTCGGAGGACTCAAGGGACTGCTCTTCAGCGGTGAAGGGCTCGTCGCCCGCTTCTCAGGTACCGGAAACGTCTACATCCAGACCCGGAACCCGGCCAGCTTCGCCGCCTTCCTGAATCCGTTCCGGCCCGTCAAGAACGACTGAGCCTCGCACCGCCAGGCATAGGTGCACCATGAACCCATCCGGTAGCTTCTCCACGTTCGGCCCTGGAACCCGCCTGCGCAAGGTGCTCATCGCCGCTGCCGAGTTCCGAGGGCTGGCCAAGGTCGGCGGACTCGCCGACGTCACGGCCGACCTCTCCGCCACCCTGCGGCGCAAGGGGCTCGAGACCATCGTCGTCCTGCCCGGCTACCCCGGCATCGAGGTCGAATCCCCCCCCCTGGCCGTCCTCACCATCCCCTTTGCAGGACGCATCTTGCAGGCCCGGGTGAGCCGCACCAAGGCCGGCCCCGTCGTCATCGGCAATGACGAGCTCTTCGGCGGCCACTACGACTCGATCTACGTGGACAGCTCCCTGCGCGGCAAGGGACCGTTCGAAGATGATGCCCAACGCTTTGCCTTCTTCTGTCGGGCCATCACGGTCGCGTGCGAGTGCCTCCCCCTGTTCGACGGCCTCGACGTGCTCCACTGCCACGACTGGCACACCGGTCTCCTGGTCGCGCTGGCCCGGCTCTCCGGAATCAGCCCGCAGCTCAGCCGCACCGGCATTCTCTTTACCATCCACAACCTCGATTACCAGGGAATCCGGCCGGTTCACGGGACCTCCCACGATTCCCTCCCGTCGTTCCTCTCCTGGTTCCCCGACCTCGGCCCCGCCATGCTCGCCCACCCCGCGGCAGGCATGCTCCTCGACCCCAGGTACCCCCACTGCGTCAACCCCATGCGGGCCGCCATCCGCCTCTCCGACCGGGTCAACACCGTGAGCCCCACCTACGCCCGGGAGATCACCACTCCCGATGCCCCGGAACGAAGCTTCACCGGAGGCAGAGGGCTCGAAACCGACTTGAGGACCCTCGACTCGGCAGGCTACCTTTCAGGCATCCTCAACGGCGTCGACTACGACGACCTGGATCCCATGCGGCTCGAACCCCCGTTCGGAACCGCGCTGCAAGACTGGCCCGACCGTCGCCTTCGCCACAAGGAACTGCTCTGGCACGAGCTCTCCAGGCTGGAGCCGGCCATCCCCCTCCCCCCGCTGGCGCGCTTCCTCGACACCCCGCTGGCCGTGTCCGTGGGGCGCCTCGCCCGACAGAAGGTGAGCCTGTTCCTGGAAAAACCCGCTGCCACGCCGGACGCACTGCCGCCCGAGGCCGACAACCTCATCTCGGCCCTGGCCCGCAGGAACCTCAACTTCGTCATGCTCGGTGCCGGCGAGCTGCTCGACCCCGTCTCCCGTGCCTTTGCAGCACTCTCCTCCCGCCCCGGATTCGCCCTGATTCCGAGATTCGACGCGGCCCTGGCCTCCAGGCTCTACCGGTGCGCGGACCTGTTCCTGATGCCATCCGACTTCGAGCCGTGCGGCCTCAGCCAGCTCATCTCCATGCGGTTCGGGACCCTCCCGGTCGCTTCCTCGGTCGGTGGACTGGCCGACACCATCCGCCCTTCCGAGACCGGGTTCCTGTTCCCCTCCGGCCCCCGAAACGACATGGCCGCAGCGTTCCTTGCCGCAGTCGACGAGGCCCTGAGCACAATAACCGCCCGCCCCGACCGGTGGCGACAGATGCAGGAGAAAGCCATGCAGGCCCGGTTCTCCTGGGACGGTGCCGCAGACCGCTACATCGACCTCTATCTTCGGATTGTCGCTGCGAAAGGCTGATACCGCCGCCCATGGCCGCGCGTCGAAACCACCGCACAGTCTCGATGACCCGCGGTCGACAGTCCCCTTACGCCAGGTCCCGGTACATCACTTCCGCAATTCGGTAGGAGGACTTCTCCAGCCCCAGCATCGCTTCCTTCAACTTGTCCTCGTCGTCCCCTTCCAGCGCCAGCCGGACTTTCTCCATGTCCCCTTCGATCTGCTCGCGCTCTTCCTGGGTCAGGTAGGTGTGGAACTCGGCCATCGAGCGTTCGGTCGTGTACAGCAGCCCCTCGACCTTGTTCTTCAACTCCGCCAGGTCCTTCTTGTGCTGGTCCTTCCCCCGCGATTCCTCCGCTTCCGAGATGATCCGCTTGATCTCGTTTTCCGACAGGCCCGACGATGCCCGCACCCGAATCGACTGCTCGTTGCCCGTCGCCATGTCCCGCGCACGCACCGACAGAATGCCGTTCACGTCCACCTCGAACGTCACCTCGATCTTGGGAATCCCTCGCCGGGCAGGCGGAATCCCGACCAGCTCGAACCGGGCCAGCGACTTGTTGTCCCGGGCCATCGGACGCTCGCCTTGCAGCACGTGGATGTTCACCACCGACTGGTAGTCTTCCGCCGTCGTGAACACCTCCGTGCACGACGTCGGAATCGTTCGGTTCCGCTCGATGAGCCGCGTGAGCACCCCGCCCTTCGTCTCGATGCCCAGCGACAGCGGGATCACGTCCAGCAGCAGCACGTCCTCCACTTCTCCACTCAGAATGCCCGCCTGGATGGCTGCCCCGACCGCAACCGCCTCGTCCGGGTTCACCCCACGGTTCGGCGTCCGGCCGAAGAACTTCGCCACCTTGGCCCGCACCAGCGGCATCTTGGTGACGCCGCCCACGAGGAGAACCTCACTGACGTCCTCCACCCGCAGCCCGGCATCCCCAAGCACCTTCTCGCAGTGCCAGATCGTCTTGTCGACCAGGTCCTCGACCAGCTTCTCGAGCTCCGTGCGAGTCATGACCCGCCGGATGTGCCGAGGGCCCGTCTCGTCCGCATAGATGAACGGGAGGTTGATCTCGGTCTCCTCGGCCACCGACAGGTCGATCTTCGCCTTCTCCGCAGCATCCTTGAGCCGCTGGAACGCAACGAAGTCCTCCCGGATGTCCGCCCCGTCCCGCTCCCGGAATTCCGCAATCAGCATCTCCGAGATCCGCAGGTCGATGTCCTCGCCGCCCAGGAACGTGTCCCCGTGCGTAGCCTTGACCTGGAACACCCCCTGGCCCACCTCCAGGAGCGAGATATCGAACGTCCCCCCGCCAAGATCATACACCGCCACCAGCCCCGAGGCCTCCTTGGTAAGCCCGTAAGCCAAGGCCGCGGCCGTCGGCTCGTTGATGATCCGCAACACCTCCAGCCCCGCAATCCGGCCGGCATCCCGCGTCGCCTGCCGCTGCGCATCGTTGAAATACGCCGGGACCGTGATCACCGCCCGCGTCACTTCCTCTCCCAGGTACTCCGATGCATACCCCCGGAGTGATTCCAGCACGAACGCAGAAATCTCCTGCGGCGAGTACAGCCGGTCCGCCACCTCGACGTGCGCATCCCCGTTCTGCGCCGGAGCAATGCGATAGCTCGACAGCTTGCGCATGCGCTCGACTTCCGGAGTGTCGAACTTGCGCCCCATCAACCGCTTGACCGCGAACACCGTGTTCTCGGGATTCGCCACGGCCTGCCGCTTGGCGGAGTTCCCCACCAGCCGCCCGTCATCCGCAAACGCCACCACCGAGGGAGTGGTGCGCCCCCCCTCCTGGTTCGAGATCACCACCGGGCTCCCGCCTTCCATCGTGGCAACGCAGGAAAAGGTGGTCCCCAGATCTATGCCGATTGCTTTTCCCATTGACTGTTCCCCTTATTATCTTCCTTCTGAGCCATCTCCGGCTCAGCGGGCTTGTCATCATAGGAGTAGTAATTATAGTACGCGTACGTCTTGCTTCTGTAGTAGTGATACCTGTAGGAATGCTTCTCGACGTCGAAGCAATTCAGGATGACGCCGACGTCGTCCGACCGTACCGGCAGGAGCATCTCCCGCGCCTCGCGCATGGCCTCCTTGGAGGTCCGGCCGGCCCGGACCACGAGCACCGCCATGTCCACCAGCGAGCCGATGATCTTGGCATCTGCCACGGCCAGCAGCGGCGGCGAATCGAACACAAGCAGGTCGTACTCCTCGGACAGCGTATCCGCCATCTGGGAGAACCGCTTGGATTCGATCACCTCCAGCGGATTGGGCGACAACGCACCGCAGGTCAGGACATCCAGCCCCGGAATCGGCGTCGGACGCACATACTTCAGGATCGAGTGGTCCCCCATGAAGAACTCGCTGATCCCCGGACGCCGCGGGATCCCCAGCAGCTTGTGCACTCGGGGGCGCCGCATGTCCGTGTCGATCACCAGCGTGCGCGTCCCTGCCAGCGCGGCAGAGGCCGCCAGATTCACGCCGACCGTCGTCTTCCCTTCCTTCGGTCCAGGGCTCGTGACCAGCACCCGCCTGGGTTTGCCCGCTGAGCGCGAGAAGAACAGATTCGTCTTGGCCGTCCGGAAATGCTCCGCAATCGACGACTTGGGCATGCGGTGCACGAACAGCTCAGGGGCATCATGCTCCACCACGCCGGCTTCCGGAAGCTCGAGGTCGTCCACCGCAGGAATGAGCCCCAGGAACTGCACCCGCGGCACCGCCTCCACGTCCTCCCGCGTCTTGATGGTGCTGTCCAGCGATTCCACGAAGTAGCAGGTCCCGATCGCCAGCGCCAGCCCCACCAGCAGCCCGATGAGCAGATTGAGCTTCTTGTTCGGCCTCACCGGGTCATTGGGCTCCGGTGCCAGATCCTGCACGCGCACGTTGTTGGTTTCCACCTGGGCACTGAGCATCGTCTCCGCATACCGGTTCTTGACGTCCTCGTACGTCAGCCGAGCCTCTTCCATCCGCTTCTTGAGCGGACCGTAGTCCAGCTCGAGCTTGGCCAGCGCCTCCTCCTCCTCCTTGGCCGTCGCAAACTGCCGGCGCAGCTCCTCTTCCATCTCGATCGACTTCCGCAGCCGGTTGCTCTCCTGCGCCAGCGTCTCCTCCAGCTTGGTCAGCTCCGCCTTGAGCAGGAGTCGGGATTCCAGCTCCAGCGCCTTGCGGACCAGCGACCGCTGCGCCACCGCAGCCTGCATCACCGGGTGCTTCTCCAGGTACTTGGCCGATGTCTCCCGCACGTTGTTATCCAGGTCCACCAGCTTGAGCTTGAGCGACGTGACGTGCGAATTCTCCACCAGCACCGGGTGCGCAGCGCTCAGCAGGCTCCCTTTCTTGAGAACCTCCTCCACATCCGCAATCCGAAGCGACAACTCCTCCCGTATCCGGCTCGTCTCCACGTCGCTTCTCGCAATCTGGGCCGTCACATACTGGTCGTTGAGCAGCTTGAGCCGGTCTGCGACCTGCGTCCTGCGGCTGTCCAGGCTGAGCATGTTGTGCCGGCGCTCGAACTCCAGCACCCGCCCCTCGGCATCCTCCTTGTCCTGCCGCAAACGCACCAGCATCGACCGCAGCTCCGCAATCGCCTCGTTCACCACCCGCTTCTTGTACTCGAGGTTCTCCTCGCGAAACTCCGTGACCAGCGTGTTGGCCAACTCCTGCGCCCGGCTGGGATCCGAATCCTCCACGCTCACCAGCACCAGCTGGCTGTCCTGCCGCTGCTCCACGGAAATGCGCGACATGAGCACCGCCACCGGGTCCATGCGGGCCATGCGATCCCGCATCTCCGCCTCGCTCAACGTCGGCGTCACCCGGTCCAGCCCGAGAAACCGCTCATCCAGCGCCAGCGTCAGCTTGTCCACCACCCGCTTGGCAAGCCGCCGACTCTTGAGGATCTCGTGCTGCGTCTGCATGTACTCCTTGATGCTCCAGTAATCCGACGACCCCAGCTCGATGACCTCCTGCACACGAGACAGTACCGTCGGGCTCCGCCGGTCGATGATCACCGTCGCGGTTGCCCGGTACTGCGGCACCTGCTTGGAAGTCATGAGCGCAGTCAGCCCCACCGAAGCAAGCAGCACGCCGATGGCAAGCCACTTCCACTTCTCCAGCACACCGAGGAACGTCCTCAGCGTTGCGGCGATCTCGACAGTTCTTGAGGTCTCCTCCATCGTCCCCGCTCTATGCCCACTTCGGCCGGGCCAATCCTAGCCTTTCACCCGCCTCCGGGCAAGAAAAAACCGGCATTGCACCGATGCGGCCGACGGCCCCCCCCAAACGTCCCTGTCGCTGCTCGGATGCTCCGAATGAACTAGAGAACCGTTTCCGGCACGTACACGATGTCCCCGGGACGCAACGGCAGATTGGGGGCCAGCCCCTCGCTGATGCTCTCCACCGGGACCTGGATCCGTTTCTCCTCCCCGGCATCCACTCTCGTCACGATGACGTTGTTCTTGCGGGCCATCGGCGTGAATCCTCCCGCCAGAGTAACCGCCTGGACGATGTTCATTTCCCCCTCGAACGGGAATGTCCCCGGCTTGGCTACCTGCCCCAGCACGAAGATCTTCTTCGAGTTGTACTCCTTGATGACCACCGTCACGAACGGCTCCCGCAGGTATCCGTCCTTGAGCCGGTCCTGCAACAGCGTGGCCACTTCCGACGGTGACAGGTTCTGCACCCGGACCTCCCCCACCAGCGGGAAGTGGATCGTCCCCTCGGAAGACACCCGGTAGATGCCCGACATCTCCTTCTCACCGTACACCCGGACGTCGAACACGTCCCCGGGGCCCAGCGTCACCGCGTTGCGGAGCTGCTGGATGTCCACCGGAATCCGGACGTAGTCGTCCCCGGCCGGCGGCTGGCAGCCCCCCATCATCCCCAGCAACACCACGGCAACGGCAAGCCGAAAGGCCCCGGCCGCAGCGGTCGCACGAAGACGCTCGAACGTCAGCCCGGCACTGGAAAACACGGGGTGAAGCATCATGGCAGGAGCCTAGTACCGAAGCGTGAGAGTCCCCATCACCAGGTGGCGCTGGTACGCCAGGGAATCCTTGATGACATCCGGGGAATTGCAGCCATGCTCGAGGCAGGTGTAAAACTTGCCGTCCGAGTTCAGCGGCTCGTTGAACAGCTCGACGTTGTAGGACAGCTCGAACGCCAGCAGGCGGTTGATGTCCAGGATCCCCCGCAGCGCCCCCATGAGGATGCGGTCCTCGCGATACCCCGTCCCCGTCGCATTGAAGCCGATCACGCTGCTGTCGTACGAGTTGTGCAGATACTCGAACGGAATCTGCGAGAAGAACACGTCGAAGTACCCCACGTCCACGACCAAGTCGAACCGCCCGAACAGCCGCTGCTGGAAGTTCGCCACGAGCTTGTGGTAGGCCGCGTAGTTCGTGAACACCGAGTCCTGGAAGTCGTACCGGTAGCTCGCCTGGAGGATCGTAGTCTCGGTCGGCTTGAACGAAACCCGGACCTCCCCGAGCACCATGTTGAAGCTGTCGTTTGCATTCGGGGTCTGCTGAGCCGCCGGTGCCGCAGCTTCCGCTGCCGACATCGGCCGCACCTCGTGGAAGGAGTTTCCGTACCCGATCAACCCCAGCACCGACAGCTTGGGAGTGATGAACCCGTTCACGCCGGCCCGGATCCGGAGCGGGAAGTTGTCCGTGAGCTCGCCGTAGAATCCCCGACTCTCCATGAGGTAATCACGGTACTGCCAGTTCGCTTCCAGCACCAGGGCGGTGAAGGGGAAGAATTTCCACGAGCCTTGCAGCATGACGTCATGGAAAATCAGGTCGCCCCAGTCCGCGCTGGTATCGGTCATCAGGTCGGCAACGAACGAGTAGTCCAGGTTGAGCTGCAGCGCACGCCCGCCCGGCTGGAAGGTCATCCCGGCCCCCACGTCGTTGACGTGCCGGTTGAACTTGCGGGTGGTCTCGAACGTCCGCCGCTCCAGCACCCGCTGGAACCGTTCCTTGACACGCAGAGACAGCGGACCGCTTTCCAGGAAGCCGACCCGCAGCCCAACGTCCCCGCCGATGTCCCCATGCTCGGACACGACATCGTTCCCGGTGAGGTACTGCCGCACCAGCCCGCCCCCACGGAAGTCGAGAGACAGGTTGTCCCGATTCCTGTTCTTCAGCTCGATTCCCGGCCGGATGTCCACGAGCTGCGAGCCGTTCGGCTCCTCCTGCCCGGCCATCGAATCTTCCAGGAATACGTTGGAATCATAGCCGTAGCCCAGCTTCAGCGTCGGAAGAAAGAGGAACCCGCCCCCGCTGAGGCCCAGTTCCCGGGCCATCGGCGGAAGCTTCAGATCGCCGGTTCCGCCAAACGTCTGGCCAGCAGCCGGACCGGCCGCCAACAGCGCCAGAACCGCCGCAAATAGTACTGTCCCCGCTGTCCCTCGTCTACCCATCGATCGCCTAATCAGAGTTACGAATCCGGTTGATACCACAGCCCAGCGTCAAGTCAAGTAAAAAAGAACGCTGCGGAAGCCCCCCGGCGATGTTGCTCCCATCGCCCGGAAGTCCCCGCTTCAGGAGGCGGGAATCACCCCCTCGAAATGCTACATATAAGGGCTGGCGACCCGGTTCTGAACGGGCCACCACGATTCCAACCACTCCAGCCACTGGGCCAGCACCGGATCCTGATCCGGACCCCCGGGGGTCACCTGGCGCTCGACCACCGGCTTCCCGTCTACGATCCCGGTCTTTGTCGGTCCGCCACAGCCACGGATGCGCGAGTCCAGCTCGTCCAGCTTCTTCTTGGCAGTGCCCAGCTTGCCATATGCGTCCTCGGCCCCCTTCTGGTTCCCGGCCTTCGACTCGTTGGCAAGATCATAGTAGTATCCCTCGAACAGCTTCATCACGCCCTTCATGGCGATGAGCCCTTCTGTCACGCAATCCAGAGCCTTCATGTCCTGGTCGGTCCGGGCCTGCCGCAACGCTGCCTCCGCACCGTCCCGCATGGCCCGCACTTCCGTCATGATCTTCTCGGATGCGGCCACCATGTCCTTGATGGAGAGACGGTCCTCCGCACGGGCCGACTGCGCCTGCCCGAAACACGCCAGCAACACGGAAGCGACCGCCACCAACCGGGTGCAATGTCTCATGGCGCCCCTCCTCAAAATCCTCGAACAAGGATAGCCCGCTCGCCAAACCATTTCAAGTGGCCGGCGAGAATTTCATCCACTGTGCGGCTCTTACAGGGCCCGGAACACGAACGGGATCTGAAATTCCACCGGCTTTCCTTCCGGCTTCGGGAACGACCACTCCTTGATCTTCCCGATGATGCACTTGGCCAGTTCCGGATCCCCGGTCTCGTCCTTGACTGCCTTGGCCGTCGCTCGACCGGCCATGTCGATCTTGATGCTCAGCGTCAGCTTGCCACCGATGTTGGGGTTCTTGCGCGCCACCATGGTGAAACACTTCTGGAACGCGCTCGACCGGGCCCGGAGATACTTGTTGACCGCCTGCTTGTCCACCGTGCCGCCCACGAAGCTGCGGCTGGCATCCAGGTTGACCGTGAACTTCTTTTCCACGACCTTGGGCTTCTCGACCTCGATCTTCTTGGTCGGTCCCTTGATGACGTCGGTGGATCCGGGCCCCTTGTCCGGGCCGAGGTCGCCCGGCTTTATCACGATGAGGCTTCCGGGACCGCCGGGCCCCCCCGGGCCGCCGGGACCAAACCCGCCGCCCGGGCCGCCTATCCCTTCTGCGATCCCGCCCACGCCGTCCCCTTCCTCGAGGTATACACTTCCAGGACCGCCCGGTGCCCCCACGTCCAGCGTGCCGCTTCCGAATGCGCTCCCGTCCTTGATCTTTCGAATGCCGCCGGCCAGATTGTCACCGAACGCTCCCTCGCCATCCCCCCAGACCGACCCCATGATCCCCACCGCAGTGCGGTTCGAAACCATGATCTTGGCCCGCTCCATCCGCTGATCGTCCGACATCGCATTGCCGCGGTTCACGGTCGGGTCCTTGAAGCCCTCGCGCACCCGGTCCGCTACGTCGCCGACATCCACATCCGAGCCTCCGGCAGCGGCATCCAGGGCTTCTTCCGTCAACTCGGCCCCATCGCTCACGCCGAGATCAGAGCTCTCCCCCTCAGCGATGCCCATGTCCTCCATCGCGGTCTTGGGCGCATCCTTCCTCGCATCGTCGGCGATCTCCTTGATCCCCTTGTCCACCTTGGCCTTGTCCGCCTCGTCGCTCTTCTTCGTTTCCTTCTCTTCCTTGGCCCGCACCGACGCCTTGACCAGCGTCTGGAAGATCTTCATCCCGCTCTTGGGGGCCCTCGCCAGGTAACGGCCCGTCTGACGCCACCAGACGTCCAGACCGCCGCCCGAGCCGCCAAGCAGGATCGTCGAGAACAGCATCGCAACGACCAGACCCCTGTCGATCGTCCGCCACCACGACCCCTTCGCCTCGGCAGGAAGCTGCAGCTTGGGGACCTCCGGCGGCGGCGTCACGAACTGGAACAGGACCGTCACGTCCCCCAGCACGATCTTGCCGCGCGACTCCTCCGAGATGGGGAAGAAGAACCGGGTATCCTTCCGGTTGGCAAGCTTGCGGGTCGCAATGGTCTTGAGGTCCAGGACCTCCTCGCCCACCAGCACCTTGCCCAGCATCCCCTTCTCGAAGCAGAGGACGTACCCCCCTCCTTTCACGTCCACCAGCGTGTACGTGATGGGAGCACGGGGGGATGGGACCATGAACTTGTTCTTCGGCGACTGGCCTACGGTGATCGCCTCCCGGTGCCGCAGGAGACGCTCCTCAATGATACGGCCGCCCTGGACAATCCCGATCCGGAGGATCTTCTCTAGCTTCTTGTCCTTTGCCATTACGTGTGTTCCGTCACCGTGGGTCGTCCCCTTCTTATCCGCACCCAGTCAATGGCAGGGAAGCGCTGAGCGGCCCTGCCCGACGCCGGCACAGGCCGGCGGGAAACCCCTACTCGTTGCCACCCTTCATAATGGCAAAGCGGAACTGAGACAACCCGCCCTTGCCCTGCACGCCGATCTTGCCTGCCGTGTAGATCACTTCCATCAAGATCCGGAACGGAATCTCCCGGTCGGCAATCAGCGTCACGACCCCCTTGAACTTGCGCCCGAGCGCCTCATCTTCCGCAATCTGCTGCTTCACGATGCGGTCCAGCTCCTTGCGGAGCGGCTCGATCACCAGGCTGTTCGGGTCTCCCTTTTCCTTGTCCTGCTTGTCCACCTCGAACTTGAACTCCTTGCTGCAGATTGCATCCGAAGGCTTCTTCTCGCACAGGTTCCGCTGCTCAAAGTCCTGGTCCGTACACTCCGCCTTATCAAGAGAGCAGTTGATCTGAACTATGGATTTATTATCAAGAACAATATTCCTTTTTGTTATCATGATCGCAATCGAGTCGTCACTCGGCCGAACCTCCGCTGTCGACGTAGCCAGCTGCATTCTCGCATTCAGAGAAATATTCAACGGGTCGGTCGTTGACTGAATCATGATGAAGAACAGAATAATCGTAATAGCATCCATCAGAGACGTGACATTGAGGCCGCTACGCTCCTCAAACAGGCGCCGCTTGCGTCGTTCGAAGGCCTCCTGGATCTTGTCGTCGGAAACCGCGTCGCCGTTTCCTGCTGCCCCGCCCGATGCTCCCGGTACCGGCTTGTTCTCTTCCACCATGGCCTCTACTCCTGCACGGAGAAACCCATTATAAACACGCTCCAGCCCGGCCCGCCGCCTCTACAGCATCACGAACACGATCTTCGGAAACATCTCGATCGAGGACGACGTTTCCCTGCCATCCGCATCCGTGGTGTGGATTCGAGCCGGCTTGGCCCGAGAGTACGTGCACAGGTTCTGGAAGTCGGCCCCATCCAGCTTCGTCCTGACGGCATCGATGGTCTTGGCCAGCACCTTCCAGGGGATCCCGTCCTCGGCACCGATGTTGATGCTGTCCACCTCGGCAAACGCCTTGGATTCCTTCAACTTCACGATCTGGTTGTAGAGTCCGGCATAGTCGTATTCGTCGAACTCCTCCCCAGAGCACTCCTCACAGGGAACCAAGGGCCCGCAGATACGCGACTTGACCTTCTTGAGCACGATCTCCCGGACGTCCTTTTCGTCGGTCCCGGACTGGATCTTGATGAGGTAGTGGTCCTTCGTCACGAGGACCGCCAGGGTGAGCAGCTTGGCACCGCCTCCCCCACCGCCCCCTCCAAACTTCGGAAGCGCCACTTCCTGCACCTTCACTTCGTAGAGGACGAAGCTGAAGATCAGCATCGGGATGAGGATGCACAAGATGCTCATGATCGGCACCATGTCCGGGTCGCCCAGATCCACGGAATCGATATGACAACGGTCGGATGGCTTGCCCATTTCCCGTTCTCCTGTTCAACTCCGGCGCCCCTGCGGGACGCCTCCGTCCAGCCTACTTCCGCTCTTCCTCGACGGCCGACATGTCTCCACCCCGGAGCCGGTAGCTCAGGAGGTTCTCCAGCTTCACGGAGTACTGGTCGATCTCGTCGATGATCTTCTTCGTCACGTTCGAGAGGAAGATGTAGGCGAACATGCAGGGAATGGCGATGATCAGCCCGAAAGCCGTCGTGTTCATGGCCAGAGCGATGTTCCGCCCCAGGGCTTCCTGCCGCTTGTCGGCCGACACCGTGGCCAGATCCTGGAATGCGAAGATCAGGCCGATGACCGTCCCGAGCAGTCCGAGCAGCGTGGCAATGTTTGCCACGGCCTGCAGGTTGCCGGTCCGCTTCTGGACCAGCGGCACCACGTCGAGCGTAGCCTCTTCCAGTGCGTTGTGGATCTCACGCTCGCCCTTGTTGGCGCGGGTCAGACCGGCCTTCACCACGCGGGCCAACGCCGCGTTCGGGGCCGCGTTGCACAGCTTGATCGCGCGGTCGATGTTGTTGCCCATGACCAGCTTCTGCACCTGGGCCATAAATGCTCGAGCATTGATGTTGTAACGGAAGAACAGGAAGATAAATCGCTCGATGATGATGGCCAGCGCAAGGATGGCCGTCAACAGAATCGCGTGCATCCACGGAAAGCCCGTCGCAAAAGATTCGGCTACATAGTCCATTCTATCCTCCTCCCTCTGTGTCGACTTTCAATAATTCACCGCTCTCAGAACGGTGATTGTTTCGCCGAGTCAATTATCTTCCCAAGAAAGCTCTTCTCGTACCCGATTGCCTCGTACTTCGTCTTCATTCGCTGGGAGAAAATCAGGGCTTCCGGCTTGGGGATCTTGACCACGATCTCGATCACTCCGGAATCCTCCTCCTCCCCGGCCTGCCCCTCCTGAACGACCTTGCCCTTTTCCGTCTTCTTCTTCCCCTCAGGCTTGTCCTGAGCGGCAGCAGAAGAGGCAAGGCCGAGCAGAACAACGCCGATAATACCAAAACCGAATCCCCAGTCAAACACTTTTCTCCGCCAGCTAGGCAGGCGCATGACAACCTCCCTCGGGCTGCGGGCGGCAGTCCGAAAAACGGGCGACTGACACCCCGCACCGCAATTGGGTTCCACCCCCATGACGTCCGCACACCATGACTAGCCCTCCGGCTCGAGAGGGGCCGCATCGTCCGGCGTCAACGGGCTGGCATCCTGCGGCGCAGTGTCCTCCGGCGGAACCGGCTCCGCGGTCGGATAGTCGATGGGGCTGCCCGATTCCGGGGCCGGCTCCACGACCGGTTCCACCACAGGCTCCGCAGCTGGCTCCGGCGTCGGCTCGGTACCGCCCTCCGGCGTCGTCTCCGGAGTCGCCTCGGGGGCCGTCTCCGGCGGGGGCTCGGCAAAGATCTCGTCCACCCGGGTCTGGAAATCCCCGGCCGAGTTCCGCAGCTCCCCCAGGAAGTACTCCACGTCCTCGGCCGAGTTGTTGGCCACGGCATTCTTGAGCTCGGTGACCATGCCGCCCAGGCCGTCGTCGAAATCCGTGATCAGCGCCTGGAACGCGTTCACCTTCTCCACGTTCCCGGCCGTCTGCCAGGCTTCCATCCCCTTGACCAGGCGGGCTCGAAGCTCTTCCATGGACCGGATCTCCGTTTCGGCCTCTGGCTTGAGCCGTCCCAGCTTGGCCTCCGCTTCGGCCTTGAGACGCACTTCCTCATCCTTGGCCTTGCGCAGCGAGTCCACGTAGTCGAGGGCTTCCTTGATGTAACGATCCGCCGGGTCATCGGCCCCGAGGCTCTGCCCGGCCACGTCCTTGTACTTGCGCAGCAACTCGACCGCCTTGAGGATCCGCTCTTCCTGCGACAGCCCCCCGAACTCGTTCTCCCAGTACAGGAGCCCCCGATTGAAGTAGGCCGCGGCAAAGTCCGGATGGGAATCGGCAAGATCGGACAGGACTTTGTCCGCCTCGGCAAACTGGTTCAGCCCCCGCAGCGCATTGGCCAGGTTCAGCCGGGCCTCGAGGAACTCGGGAGCGTACTTCACGGCCTCGCCGAAATGCTGGGCCGCCTGCTCGTAGTTGCGCGTCTTGTAGAAGATCATGCCCATGTTGTTCAGGGCCTCGGGGGAATCCCGCTTGAGCGCAACCACCTTGCCGAAAGCGGCAAGCACCTTGGCCCGGTCCTGGACCGTCCGGTCCGCCGCCACGGCCAGAAAATAGACGATCTCGACATCCTCAGGGGCCAGCTCCAGAGCCCGCTTGTAAACGTACTGGGCGGTCTTCTCCTTCCCCATCATGAGGTAGGCCCGCGCCAGGCTCTTCATGACCGACACGTTCACTTCGTCCTGCTTGAGCAGCGAGCGGGCCAGCTCGATGGCCCGCAGGTACTCCTTGCGCGCAATCAGCACATCGACTTTCAGGTTCTGGAGGTCGATGTTGCGGGCGTCGACGGCGGCCGCCGCATCCGCAATCCCATCCGCTTCATCGAGGCGGTTCTGCCGGCCCAGCAGGGCCACGGCCAGCCGTGCGGATGCGACCATCGACTTGTCCAGCTCGAATGCCTTGCGGGCCGCGTCGGTTGCGGCATCGAGTCTCGAGAACCGTACGAGGACCAGGGCCAGCTCATGATAGGCCCGCGCATCCGCCGGGTTGGTCGCGATGATCTGCCGGAGCTGCTGTTCCGCACCGCTCCAATCCGCGGCGTCCCGGGCGATGGCGTACTGCTCCCAGCCGGCCCCGACGGGGAGCGCAGCTTCCGCCACCGGTGCCCGACCGGCCGTGTCCGGAATGCCGATGTCGTCCTCGGGCGGCAACTCCACCGGAGCGGGTTCCATCCCTTCACCGACCGCAGCGGCCTCGGCCGACGGCTCTCCGGATGGGCCCCCCTCCTCGCCCAAGGGTTCGACCGCGGGCTGCCCGCCCTCATCGGCAGGCAACTCCTCGCTCTTGCCCGGGGCACCGACCGTGGCGCAACCGGCAAGAAGCAGGAGCAGGGCACCAACTCGTATGGCTGGAAGGAAGACTTCCTTCATCTTCTCCTCACTACGGGGCTCCGAACAGGAGCAGCGGTTCCTGCGACGTGAACTGCTTCACCTCGCGGAATAGCGGATAACGCTGCCTGTCCTCTTCGAACCGGTTGAGTTCCACCAGGGTCTTGTAGGTCCACTCGTCGTAGACGCCCGTCTTCTGGGCGATATCCGCGGCATCCCGCCAGCGGGATCGGGCCGTGTCCTCGAACTTGGCCCGGAGGTCGCCGATCTGGATCTCGTACTGGTACTTGAAGTCCTCGTCCTGCGGCAGGTCCGAAGGATACGGGGCCGTGGCAAAGACCTCGGCGAGGTCCTTCCACAGGGCCCCGGCCTTGTACAGGGCCGCCACCATCCACTCCGCGGACTCGTAGTTGGTGATGGTGGCGTAGATCTTCTCCAGCTCCATGAGCTTGTCGCGCTTGAGCACACCCTGCTTGCGCTGCTGCGACGAAGAGGTGCCCAGCCGAATGGTGGAGTACTCGTCGAAGCGGCTCTCGGCCAGCCGGAATGCGGCCTCGGCACACAGCGTGGCAGGCCGGGTGGCGGGCTTCTGCCCCGATTCCTCGTAGAGCTTGACCACGTTCTTGAAATACTGTTGAGCGTCCTTCTTGCGCCCCGCCTCTTCCGCAGCACGCCCCAGCTTGATGGTCGCGGTCATGGCCTGCACCACCATCTTGGGGTCCTTGCCATGCTTCTTGAGGAACGAGGAGAGCGCCCGCTCCGTGCGGGCCTTGTCCTGCCCCTTCTCGTAGAGGTCGATGAGCGAGTAGGCCAGCTTGGCCGAGGTCTCTTCGTTGGGGAAACGCTTGAGAAAGTCCTCGATCAGCTCCGCTGCCTCGAGGTACTCCTGGTCGTTCTCGTAGAGCGCTGCCGCCAGCAGCATGGACTTCTTGACATTGGCGCTCTTGGGGTAGTCGGACACGATCTTCAGGTAGGTCTTGACCGCAGAGGAGAAGGCAAAGAACTTCTCGTAGTTCTCGGCCAGGTTCCAGACGGCCATTTCGCGATACTCGGACTTCTCGAATCGGGATTCGTCCACGAGCCGCCGGTAGAGGGTCGCTGCCTTGTCGTAGAGCTGCACCTCCTCGTACGACCGTGCGGCCTCGAGCAGCGCCACGTCGGCCTTGTCGAAGGTCGGGTTCTCATCCACGATCTGCTCCAGCTCCGTGGCTGTCTTGGAGTGCAGCTCCCGGGCCAGCTTGACCTCCTTGTTCGCGGTCGCTGCCTTGGCCTGCTCGAGCAGCTCGGCAGCACGCTGGAACCGGGCCTGGAGCCTGGCATCCTTGATCGATGCCAGGATCTCGTTGACCGATTCCGCGTCCCCCTTGCCCTGCTCCTTCATCCGGTTGGAGACGATCTCGAGGTTGTCGAGGTCGTTCTCCAGTCGGTAGGTGCGGGCCATGTCGGTGAAGCAGTAGACCGAGAGGAGCGAGTGGTCGCCCCACTTTGCGAGCACCTTCTCGTACTGCTCCCGGGCAGGTCCGAAATGACCGTAGCGCAGGTAGATCTTGCCGATCTGGAACGCCAGCGTCCCGGAGTACTCCCGGTTCTTCTCTCCGGGGAACTCCATGTCCACGTACTTCTGGGCATCGGCCATCCAGTTCACCACGACCTGGGGGATCTCCACCGGAGTGACCTTGCGGGGCTTGGTCGGGTCCTTGGCGTCACTGACCTCGATCGTCGCCAGAGTGGTGCCGGTGGACATGTCGAACAGCTTCTCGGGGATGGGCGTGCCCGCGTTCGCACTGGCAGCAGCGGCTTCGACCAGCTTGGCCCTCGCTTCGATGACCAGCGAGGCCGATTCCTCACGGTATGGATTGTCCTTGCGGTCCAGATCCCTGAGCTGCGAGAAGACCTTGGCCGCCTCGACAAAATCCGAACGGCCGAACATCTCGACGTCCGCATAGCGCCGCAACATCTCGACGTACTGGGGATGATTGGGGAACTCAGCCAGGAACATCCGGTAGGCATTGGCCGCCTGCTCGTAGTAGGGCGCTGCCGCCGCGGCCCCGCTCTCGTCCTTGACTTCCTGTGCGTGCTGGTGAACGAGCTGCGCCTGTTCCAGGAGGTTTACCGACAGCTTGCTCGAGGCCAGCTCCAGGGCCTTGGCATTGTACTTGTGGAGCTCCGCCCAGCGGCTGTCCTTCCCGTAGAGCCCGACCATGCGGTTGCGCTCCTGCATGGCCAGCTCTTCGTACTGGGCCCGCTCCGCCTCAGGCAGCGTGGTCGTCCGGCTCAACTCGAAGTAACAGTACACGATGCGGTCGTGGACGAGCGGGTTCTCCGGGTCGTCCGGGAAGCGGTTGAGATAGGCCCCGTAGGCCTGCACCCCGTGCTTGTAGTGCTCAGCGTCCCGCAGGTCGAACAGGAGGTCCCCGTAGAGCCGCAGGATCTCCTTCTCATAACTCTTGTTCCGGCTGATGTACCGCAACGCCCGCCCGGGACCGTAGTCCGGGTCCGGCAGGTCGTTGCCGTCCCAGTCTGCGTCGACGAATGAGTTGGCGATACTCTCGATGGCCTCCCGACGCAGGGCGATTCGCTGCTTTTTCTTTCCCTTCTGGTCTTCGCCGTAGTCGAGCAGCGAGAGGAAGGCACTGATGGCCTGCTCGTACTTGAACACCTCGAAGCAGGACCAGCCCAGCCGGTACAGGGCATCCTCGTAGTTCTCGTTGTTCTCCTTGCGCTCGACGACCGTGCGGTAAGCCTGGATGGCCTTGGGGTAGTTCGACAGGTCGTAGTTGTTGTGGCCGACCAGCATCCAGGCCGCCATGGCGTAATCACTGGCCGGATACGCGGCCACCATTTCCTCGAGCACCTTGGACGAATCCTCGACCCGCTCGGACACCCGCAGGTAGTAACCAAGGAGGTACATGACCATGTCCCGATACCGGTACTCGGGGAATTCCGTCATCACGCGGGCATACGCATCGAGTGCCTTGGAGTAGTCCGCCTCCGCCTCCCTGGGCGGGCTGGGGCGGATACCATCCTCGTACTCCCGCATCCGCTGGTCCCGAAGCCGTCCGTCCAGCTCCATGGTGTACTCCGCCTGGTCCCGGTACAGCTCCGCGAGCTTGAACAGGGCATCCGCGATATGCTCGCGGTACTGCGGATCCGAAGCGTATCGGAAGTACCGGCCCACGAACGACTCCATCGTGGCAATGGCTTCCTTGCGGCGCTTCGCCTCGATCTCCTGGATCTGCCCCACCATCTCCTGCCGTGTCCGGTTGGCGGCATCGAGGAGGGCCTGGATCTCCTCGGTCATGTAGGTCTTGATGGTCTCTTCGTAATCCTTGCTGAGCGCGGTGTAGGCCTCGGCCAGCTCGTTGTAGTCCTTGCGGAACGCGTCCACTTCTCCGGAGCCTTCCGGCTTGTCCAGGGGAGCGGTTGCAGCGGGGGCTGCCGGCGGGGCAGGCGCCGAAACGGGTTCTGGAGCATCGGCAGTGAGGGGCGGTTCATCGGGCTGACCCTGGGCTGCCGCAGGCCCCGCTGCGAGCAACAGCCCGATGCCCAACCATGCGAGAGTGTGGAACAAGCGCATCATTCACATCCTTCACCAGGCAGCGGATGAGGCTACTCCTGGCTCTCGTCACCGGCAATGGCTCTCAACTCACCTCGGAGGCGCTCGATCACCCGTCCGCGCTCCTCCTGGATGGCCTCGATCCGATCGGTCTCGTCCTTCTTGCGTTGCCACGTCAGGTCGACCAGGCCCAGATCCGCCTCGATCACCCCCTTGACCAGCTCCTCCTTGGCCTTGAGGAACAGGGCGGCCCCAACATGGCGGGAGAATGCCACGGCCTCGGTCTCCACGATCTTCAACTCGGAATCGCGGCGGTCCAGGTTCCCCTTCTCCTCGGCCAGGAGCTGCTGGTAGTACTGGACCAGCTTCTTCCCCTTCTGGGCCACGGATTCCCGCTGGGCCCGCATCCGGTCCATGGAATCCAGGATGTCCCTGCGCAGCACATTGGCGTCCTCGATGAGCCCCCGGGAGGCCGGGTCCAGCGCCGCAGAGGCATCGACGTAGAACTTGGCCTCCTCGCCGTGCTGCTTCCAGAGCATGGCCCGGGCATCCTGCTCGCTGCGGCCCAGCGGATCCCCGACCTCAGCGGCCAGGAGCTGCTTCTCGGCCTCCAGGCGGAGAGCATTGGCCTGGCGGATGTACTCTGCGACCTTCTCCCCTTCCTGCTGAAGCTCCTTGAGAACCTGCTGCTCATCCTTGACTTCGAGGGAGGTGCTCCCCTTGTACTTGACCTCCTTGACCAGCTTCTGCATCGCCAGGATCTCCTCCTGGGTCGAGCGAAGCCGCAGGAGCTGCTCGTCAAGGTCGTTCGACATGGCCCGGACGCGGGTCTGCGTGGCCTGGCTCCGGGTGCGGTATGCTCCAACGGTCCTGGGGGCCGCAGCGAGCTGGTTTTCCATGGCCCGCCGCTGGGCAATGAGCCGGTCGAGCTTGCCGACAGCGATGGCATCGAGCTTGGACCGGATCAGGGCCTGCTCGAGGTCGAGCAGCAGCGTGTCCGCATCGAGCAATCGGTTCTCCACCTCCAGCGACTTCAGCCACACGTCGGAGAATCCGGGGAACAGCTCCCACGCGTTGGGTTGGCCCAGGCTGAACGCTAGCTGCTGGTAGATGGACCGGGCCTCGTCCAGGGTGCGGCGCTGCTCCGACACGTCGGACAGCATGTCCACCACTCGGCCCAGGTCCGGCTGCGTCTTCATCCAACTGATGACTTCCGCGGATACGAACAGGTTGAGCGACTCGTTCGAGTCCGATCGGATCATCATATCGAAGAATTTCTCGATGTTCTTCGGATCCTGCGCCAGGTCGGTCAGCTCCCCGCTCGTCGCCGCAAACAGGTCGATGACTTCCTGGTACGCCTCCTTGGCCAGCTCATACTTCTCGAGGAACATGCTGATCCGGCCGCTGAGCGTGCGGGCCTCCCGGGCGAGCTCCGGATCCTGGGTCAGGGACACGAGGATGTCCAGTAACTCCTCGGCCTTGGCAAACGAACGCATCCGGTCCTCGGTATCCTCCCTGGTGGAGGCCCACCGGATGTACACGTGCGTCACTTCATACAGGGCCCGCTCGAAATGCGGAGACTGCCGGGGAACCCGCTGGTAGAAGTCGGCAGCGGCCGAGAACTCCCCCTTCTCGTAGGCCAGCCGTCCCAGCGCGATGAACGCAAGCTGCTGCAACTCCTCCTGAGGCTCCGTCTTGGCCCCTGCCACCAGCGACGCGAAAACCCGCTGCGCATCGTCCAGCCGTCCGAGCGCAACCAGGCTGGCCCCGGTCATGTACTGGGCCTTGATTCCGTCCGCGCTCGTCGCGTTCACGCGGCGCAGCACGTCGACGGCCCCCTCGTAGCTCCGGGTGAAGTAGAGCGCCTTGCCCTTGATGTAGAGCAGGCCATCCGTGCTCCCCTGCAGCGGGATGCCGGCCGCCAGCTTCTTGAGCTCCGCCTCCCGGCCCAGCCGCTGAGCGATCTCCACCAGGTACCCGGTCGCGGCTTCGACGTTGACGCCGGCCGTGCGCAGCCGCTCGAACTGCCGCTGCGCCCCAACAAGGTTACCCTGGTTGAAGAACGCTACCCCAAGCATCCGCACGCCCTCGAAATACATGCGGTCCTGCTTGAACTTCGGGTCCTCCATCAGGCTCGAGAGGAGGAGAGAGCACATCTCGTTGTGCTTGAGGTCGCAGTAGATCGTGGCATCGATGAACCGCTCCTCGGGGACGAACGAGAATCCCTCCAGGCGCAGACGGCCGGCCTCCTCGACCAGCTCGGAGAGCTGCCTCTGAGCCTGCTTCACCTCCATCTCGACATCGGCCAATCCCTCGGACTTGGCCAGAGTCGGGCTGCCGGCCCCCAGCAGCAGGGCCAGCCAGCAGAGGGTAGTCAGCGTGGTCTTCATTTGTCGGATGCCTTCTTCTCCCCGGTGAGCTTGGCCAGGTTCTCTTTGTCGAACTTGTACTGGGTGACCAGGAACTTGATCGCGGGCCGGTCCTCGAGGCTGTAGGTGAAGTCCCCCTTCTCGTAGCCGACCGACTCGATCTTGACGATGCGCCCCTGGCTGGCGTAGAACGTGTACTTGGAAGTAATCTTGAACTTGTACCCCTTAAGGTATGTAAAGACACTCCCAGTTCCAGTGTAAATCATCTCAACAGTTATGTTGTGATTGCCAGGAACAACACTTCCGGAGAAGATTTCAATCGTCTTCTGATTATCAAGGATTCCATCCTTGTTTTTCATGAAGAACTTCTTCTTTCCGTCCATGTAGTACATGACCTGATCCAGGGAGAACGCGCTGCCCATGTCGTTCTGGTGAACGATGATGGCCCAGGCCTCTGAGACCACGTTCGACAGGATCCTCTCCTTGAGCAGGACGAGGCGGGTCTTGGTCGCGTAGATGTTCTCCTTGAGGCCCACGATGCGCTCTTCCATTTCTCGGAGCGGAGCATCGAACTTCTGCACCTGGGGCGACACGTCCGGCTGAGATGCTGCCGGAACGGCCGCGACCGGAGCGGCCGCCGCCGGTGCCCCGGTGGCAGGGCTTTCCGGGTCCAGGGGCGGCTCCTGGGCGAGGGCCTGAGTGGAGAGAAGAAGGGCCACGGTCAGGAACGACGTGGCAAGGAAGAATCGCAGCGACATGTCGGCACCCCGTTTCGCTGAGAGGTTGCGGACCGAAACTCACCGTATGGTTACAGCGTTCAAAATCCGTCTTCAACTCGCAAAGCCAGCCAATTAATAGCCCCTGAGGGAGGGAAAGTCAAACAGGAATTCCTGCGGTGACGCCGCACGGCCGGGAGGCCCCTCTTGCAGGCGGAACCAGGAATGCCGGGAGAGAACTGAAGAAGGGTATTGCGCAGTTCGTGGGATTCGGCTAGATTTCGACCGTGCAGGGGGCATGCCAGTGGTTGCGGCCATACCGCTATGGATGATCGGAGTGGGAGGACTGGGAGCCGTTGCGCTCGTGGTCTTTCTCCTGCTCATGCTGCGCAAGCCTCCCCCCACGCCGGCGGAAGTGGCCAGGCGACTGGCCAACGAGCACAAGATCCAGGAAGCGGCCAGGGTGCTCATCGAGGCCGGCCAGCACGCGCAGGCGATCGATTTGTACCTCCAGCACCGCCGGCTGCGTGAAGCGGCAAAGCTGTATCTCCACACCGGGGACCACAAGAAGGCGGCCGAGCTCTTCTCCTCGGTCAAGGACTACGATGCCGCGGCCAACAGCCTCCTCAAGGCCAACGACATCGCCGGTGCCGCTGCGGAATACGAAAAAGGCGGCTTCAACGAGAAGGCCGCCGGCATTTACGTCCAGGCGGGGAAGCTGCCGGACGCTGCCCGGGCCTACCTGGCGGCGCGTCAGCTCCAGAATGCTGCGGCGGTATACGTGGAGATGGGAGAGAAAAAGAAGGCCGCTGCCATCATGGGGGCCTGGTACTCCACGCTCGGGGATTTCGTGAACGCGGGGAAGAACTATTTCGTCGCGGGCAAGATGAAGGAAGCGGCCGAGTCGTTCATGCGGGGCGGGCTTCCGGACAAGGCCGCCCAGATTTACGAGCGGGTGGGCGAGTTCCGGGAGGCGGCCAAGGCCCGGCTGCAGGCTGGGGACATCGACATCGCGGCAGAGCACCTGGAGCGCGTCGGCGACCTGCACGAGGCCATCAAGCTGTTCGAGGCCGGCGGCAAGTGGAACAAAGTGGTCGAGTGCTACAAGCGGGAGAAGAACTGGCTTGCGCTCGGCAACATCATGATGCGGCTGGAGAAGTACGATCTGGCCCTCGAGTTCTTCAAGCGGCTCACCCCGCTGGACGAAGGATACAACGAAGCCGCCATGTCCACGGCCAGCATCCTGGAAGGCCAGGGGGACCTCGACGGAGCGATGCGGAAGTACTGTGAGCTCCTCGAGTTCAAGGGGCTCAACGTGGGGAATGCTCCCGCCCTGTTCGCCCTGTGTACGCTGTGCGAGAAATCCAACAATGCGGCGCTGGCCCTGCAGTTCCTGAGGCAGTTCCGGGCCAGCGGTCCCGTGGGGGAGAAGGCGAAGAACTGGGAGAGCCGCCTCGAGCAGATGGTGATCTCGGCGGCGCAGACCATGGCGGTGGGGCTCGAAGTCGCCAACGAAGACGAAGTCAAGCACTCGGCCAAGGTCGATGTCGGTCTGCCGCAGAGGGCCAGCATCGCGGACCGCTACGAGACCGTGGACAAGATCGGCCAGGGCGGACACGGCGTCATCTACAAGGCGTTTGACAAGATCCTGGGACGGGAGGTGGTGCTCAAGTTCCTGTTCCGCAACCAGGTCCCGTCGGACATGGCCCGCCGCTACTTCCTGCGCGAGGCCAAGACGACGGCCTCCCTGAACCATCCCAACATCGTGACCCTGTACGACATGGGGCAGGTCGGGGACAACCTCTACATCGCCATGGAGTTCATCGACGGCGTGACGCTCGAGCAGCTCATGCGGGATGCCAATGATCAGCTTCCGTTCGAGACATCCCTCCGCCTCATCAGCCAGTTGTGCGATGCGCTCCAGTATGCGCATGACAAGAGCATCATCCACCGCGACATCAAGCCGGGCAACGTGATGCTGACCGGCTCGGCGAAGGATCTGGTCAAGCTGATGGACTTCGGCCTGGCCAAGGCACTGGACGAGAACCCCCACAAGACGCTGATCATCTGCGGCACGCCGCTCTACATGTCACCGGAGCAGATCGTTGGGGATTTCGTGGACCACCTCAGCGACATCTATTCGCTGGGCATCATGGTGTTCCAGATGTTAGCCGGCCGCACGCCATTCCCTGCGGCCAACATCCTGGCGCACCACCAGTTCACGCAGCCCCCCCACCCCACCACCATCAACAAGGCAATCCCCCTGCCGGTCGGCGACGTCATTCTCCAGTGCATCGCCAAGAAGCGGGAGGAACGCTACTCCTCCGCACGCAAGTTCGCTGACGACCTCCAGCAGGCGTTTTCGACGGCCGGGAAGGCGGCACCGGCCGGTTCTTCCGATTTCGAGCTCGAACAGTAGCGGCGGCAGGGTTGTCGCGGGGCCGGCCCTTTCCGATCAGTTTCCGATGTGGGTGTGACTGTTCGCCTGGTCCACCCATTTCACGATGGTCTCCCGGAGCTGCCTGCGTACCTGGAGCATCGACTGGGCAGCACGCCCGGCCCGGATGGCAACGTCACGCGACAGCTTGAGGGCCCGCTCCAATCGCCGGGTACGCTCCTCGAGTTCGGAAAGGCGGATGAGCGCCTCTTCCTTGTCGTTGTTGAGTCCCATGATGGTCGACTTGTAGTTCTCCTCGAGCTCCATGAACAGCTTGCGCTCGTGGACCGTGCGGGCCCGGGTCTTCTCCAGCTCGGTCTCCAACTCGGTCTGGCGGGAGCGTACCGAATCGAGCTCGGCTCGAACCTCCTCCGCAACCCCCATCTCCTCCTCGAACACCCGGAACAGCTCTTCCTTCTGGCGGAGCTGCTCGCGAAGGGCCGTCAATTGCGTGGAGAAGCCCTCCCGCTGAGTTGCCGTCTCGCGTGTCCGCCGAAGCTGGTCATCCAGCTCCTGCGCTCTGGCCTGCAACGATGCCAGGCGCTCCTGCTGCTCGATGACCTGGTGATTGGCCTCGTCGAGCTGGCGGCGCAGGGCATCCCGCTGGCCAGCCACCACCTCCCCCTCGGAGGCTTTCCGTCGCAGCGTCACGTTCTCCTGCTCCAGCTGCCTGCCGCGCTCGGCCTTCTCGGCAAGCCGCACCTCGGTCTCGGCCGCCTGCTCGAGCTGGCGCTTCAACCCGGCGATCTGGCGCTCGAGCTGCTCGACCCGGCCCGACGTCTCCCGAAGAAGCCTGGTGACCTGCTTGCCCTCTTCCACTTCCTGCCGCAGCGACGCTATGTTCAACTCGAGCCCCGGAACCTTGTCCGCAACCCGGGTCAGCTCAGCAGCAAGACGCTCCGATTCCGAAAGACGCCCTTTCAGCCCGACCGACTCCAGTTCGAGCTGCTTGGCCCTGCGCTGAACAGCGGCCAACTCCGCCGCCACTTTCTCCTTCTGGTCCAGCTCCCGCCTCAGCTTGTCGATCACGCGGGCAAGAGCCTCCTTCTCCCCCTGCGACCGCTCCGCGACCGCAAGCCGGTTCTCCATCTCCTTCAGGGTCGAGGTGAGCCGACGCTTCTCCGTCTGCAAGGCCGAGAGTGTCTCCTGGAGCCGCTGGAACTGCTCCTGGTGGCTCCGGACCTCCTGCTCCAGCTCCCTGTTCTGGCGGGCCTCACCGGCCCAGAGGTCGGCCATGCCGGCCATGCGGGCATCCCGAACAGCGAGGAGCTCCAGCAGCTCCCCATGCCGCAGGAGCGCCGCGTCCAGGGTGCGTGAGGCCTTCTCGAGGGCCTGCTGCTTGGCCTCGGCAGCGTTCCGGGCCTCGTCGAGCCCCCGCCCGAGGGCGGCCTCTCGATCAGCCCCGTCCAGCAGTTCCCGGTCCTTCTCTTTCAACTCCAGGGTCAAGCGGGCGACTTCCTGCTCCTGGCTCCGGATGCGCTCGAGCGCCATCTCCGTATCCGCCCGAAGCTCCTCGCCCCGGGCCTCCAGCTCTGCACAGCGGACGGCAGCGGCCCGCCCCGCCTCGAGGGCGGCGGCCTGCTCGGCCATCTGCTTCTCCGCAAGCCCGGCCCATTCCCTGGATTCCTTCAGCTCCGTGTCCAGGGCACTCGCCCGACTGCGGGCCTCCTCCAACTCGCGGGCCGAACGCTCAGCGGCCTCCGTTGCGGTCGCGGCAGCCTGCGACAGCCGCTCCACCTCGGCAGTCAGCGAATCCCTCGCCAGCAGCGAGTCTTCGACTTCCACCTGCAGCGCAGCGGCCTTCTTCTCCGCCTTCTCCTTCTCTTCCGCCAGAGTGGCGGCCTGCCCCGTCAGCTCCGTGATCCGGCCTTCCTTCTCCGAAACGACAGCGTCACGCTGCGCAAGACGGACCTCCCACTCTGCGGTGGTCGAGTCCCGGTCGGCCGCAACGGCCTCGTGCAGGGCAATCCGCTCCTTGAGCTCCTCTTCCAGCCTGGCCAGCACGGCGGCTGCCGCTTGCGCCTCGGATTTCGCCTGAGCTTCCAGCTTCGCAGCGTGGTCGAGCAGCTCCTCGACCTGGGCATCACTCTCCTCCAGCCTCGCCTGGAGGGCAGCCGAGGCCTTCGCGTCCTTCTTCCTCTCCGCCTCCAGGGAAACGGTCCGATCAAGCAGCTCCGCCACCTGGGCATCACGCTCTTCGAGCACCGCCCGCTGCTCGGCCAGCTTCCGGACCAGCTCCTCGCTCTGCGCTCCCTGTTCCCGCAGCTCCGACTCCAGCTTCGCCAACGCCGATGCCGATTCTTCCGACTCGGCCTTCTTCTCGTCCTCGAGCTGCACGGTCCGGGTGAGAAGCTCCTCGATCTCCCCGTCCTTCTTCGCCAGCAACCCGGCCTTTTCCGCAAGCTCCTCGTCACGCCGGGCAAGCAACCCGGCCTTTTCCGCAAGCTCCTCGTCGCGCTGGGCGAGCTGCTTCTTCAGCTTCGTCTCCAGCTTCGACAGCTCCTTGGCAGCGGCCTCGGAGTCGGCCTTCTTCTCGTCCTCGAGCTGCACGGTCCGGGTGAGGAGCTCCTCGATCTCCCCGTCCTTCTTCGCCAGCGCCCCGGCCTTTTCCGCAAGCTGCTCGTCACGCTGGGAAAGCAACCCGGCCTTTTCCGCAAGCTCCTCGTCACGCCGGGAAAGCAACCCGGCCTTTTCCGCAAGCTGCTCGTCACGCTGGGAAAGCAACCCGGCCTTCTCCGCAAGCTCCTCGTCGCGCTGGGCGAGCTGCTTCTTCAGCTCCGACTCCAGCTTCGCCAACGCTGATGCCGATCCTTCCGACTCGGCCTTCTTCTCGTCCTCGAGCTGCACGGTCCGGGTGAGAAGCTCCTCGATCTCCCCGTCCTTCTTCGCCAGCAAGCCAGCCTTTTCCGCAAGCTGCTCGTCACGCCGGGCAAGCAACCCGGCCTTTTCCGCAAGCTCCTCGTCACGCCGGGCAAGCAACCCGGCCTTTTCCGCAAGCTGCTCGTCACGCTGGGAAAGCAACCCGGCCTTCTCCGCAAGCTCCTCGTCACGCTGGGAAAGCAACCCGGCCTTCTCCGCAAGCTCCTCGTCACGCTGGGCGAGCTGCTTCTTCAGCTCCGACTCCAGCTTCGCCAACGCTGATGCCGATCCTTCCGACTCGGCCTTCTTCTCGTCCTCGA
>Ga0233425_10001533_pt1 | contig 51321 bp, 45 predicted proteins | sample Watercolumn_Towu_2_FD_181712 | JGI IMG/M metagenome (GOLD analysis project Ga0233425, IMG submission 181712) | Freshwater microbial communities from Lake Towuti, South Sulawesi, Indonesia - Watercolumn_Towuti2014_140_MG | ecosystem: Environmental > Aquatic > Freshwater > Lake | place...
CTGCGCGCATCCAAACCGGAGAACAGCCAACGCTCGACAGCCTGATTAACTTCACCTATGATTGGCAACTGGATACAATCCCGGTATTGATTGATCCCGATGGAGATGCTGTGAGCTTATATGGCATCTCCGATACGCCCACCACTTTCCTCGTCGATATCGACGGAATTATCCAACAACGCTGGGATGGCAGCGCGACTGCATCCCAACTGGCCTTTGCCATCGAAGCTTTGATCGGTGCTCCTGCTTTTCGCGTGACCGGTGCAACCACATCCGTGATCAATGATCCTTGTCCAGGTGAAGCTCCCGCGCAGGCCAGGTTCGCCGGGGTCGGTTTGGCGCGCTCCTTGTCGAATGAACTCTGGTTGATCGATGGTGGGCAGGCCTGGGGCAGTGGAGAGGGCTACCCACTACAATGGATCATTGTGGATGATCAGAACCTAGCCGGCGGTCAAGATTTATTATTGGTGGTGACTGCCCAATATCTGGGTTCGACGGAAAGTTTGGAACTGGTCAATTTTTCTTTAGCTCCTTTACCTGCGGATGAAATGCGTGGGCTTCTGGTTGGAGAAACCGGTGAAGTGTCGAATGTCTACCTGTTGCCCATGACAATATCCCTGGCGAGGCCCGGCTGTCTTTCAGTGAATGCCTCTGTTTTTCGTGAGGGATCATCATTGGTGATCTATTCAGGCCAGGCCATCGTGACAGTTCGGTAATGTGGAATTGAAACCATGTCAGTCCATTCTGATCCTTTTTTTGAACAGTACTTTGCCGGCTCCCCCCGACCGGAACCTATCCCATTCACCCTCCGCAAAGGCGACCGCCTGCTGCTGATTGGCGATTCCATCACCGAAGCCAACCGCCACTCGCGCATGCTCGAAACCTATCTGGCAGTCTGTGCGCCAGAACTGGACGTGGAAGTCCGCAACATCGGCAAGGGTGGCGAAACGGCGGGAGGTTTTCTCCAGCGCATCGAAAGCGAGTGCCTGAAATACCAGCCCACCGCCGCCACGATTTGCTACGGAATGAACGATGCGGGTTATCTCGATAACAATCGCGCGGGCGCGGATACCTTCCGCGCGGCAAGTGCCCAGATCGTTTCAACCTTGAAGGCGGCTGGAATCCGCATGGTGCTGGCGTCTCCTGGGTGTATTGGCAGGCTGCCAGTGTGGGAATTTGTGCGGGAACTAAACGGCACACTGGATGGCATCAACACCAGTCTGTTGTTCATGCGGAACGAAGCCGCCGCGCTTGCCTCTGCCGAGCAGTTGCCTTTCGTTGACCACTTCTGGAATCTCTATCGCGCCCGCTTTACCGCCGCCGAAAAGTTCGGGAGCGAGTATGCCGTCTGCGGCGCGGACGATGGGGTGCATCCCTCCTGGGCGGGGCATGTTGTGATGGCATTCGGCCTGTTCTCCGCGCTGGGGTTCGATGGCGATTTGGGAAACTTCACCATTGACCTTGCAACCAAAACCGCCGCCGCAACGGGCGACCATGTTTTCAAAGCCGAAGCCGAGAATGCCTACACCTTCGTCAGCCGCCGTTATCCATTTTGTGCAGAAGGACAACTGGATCAAGACTGGTTCATCCGTTCGGGCATGACGCTTGTACCGTTCAACCAGCAGTTCAATCGCATGACGCTGAAAGTGGCAGGCGCGACTGAGTCCCGTTATCGAGTGGCATGGACGAACGCCCAGAACATGCTCGACGAGTGGCACATCTACACCCGCCCCCAACTGGAAGCGGGAGTTAATCTTGCCGATGATTTCCAGCGCACCCCGTTCTCGAATACCTTCCACCGCATCGATGACCTGGTTTTCCAGAAGCAGGCGCTTGAGTCTGCCATCACCTGGAGGGAGACAAATGCCCAATGGACAGAAGCAAGCCTCGGGGCGCATGAAGTGCAGCGCGTCCAGTTGCTGGATCAAATCAAACGGGAGTTTGTCCCCATCACCCACAACATCCGTATTGAGGCAGTCGAATGAGCGCGCTGGTTTGCCTGACCTACGATGACGCATTGCCAGTCCATCGGGAAGTCGTCGCCCCGCTGCTTGCTGAGCGCGGCTTGCGCGGCACGTTTTACATCCCCGCCGCGCGCGACGACCTGCACGAACATCTCAATGGCTGGCGCACGGTGGCCGCCATGGGGCACGAGTTGGGCAATCATTCGTGCTTCCATCCATGCCGCACCCGCGCTGAATGGGAGTGGAAGCCGCCCTATCGTTTGGAGGAGTACACCCGAGGACGCGTCCATGACGAGTTGCAACTCGCCAACCGCATTCTACAGTTGATCGACGGACGCAGCCAGCGCAGTTATGGCGCAACGTGCAGTGACTTGACGGTTGGCGAGGGCGAATCGTTTGTCGTTGACATCCCGGATTTGTTTCGGGTTGTGCGTTCCGGACATACCGATCATCCATTGACTGGCTCCATGCCTTTCGTTGCCCCTGCACTGTTCGTGGATTTCATGCGCGCCGATGAAGTGATCGTAATTGTCGAATCCATGCGTGGGCAAAATAATGCGTGGCTGGTCATCGGAATGCATGGTGTAGGCGCAGGAACGCACAACAATATCATGGAGGCTGACGAGCATCGTCGTTTGGTGGATTGGATCGCGAGTCAGCGTGATTGGCTGGAAGCCGTGACCGTGCTCGAAGCGGCGCACCAACTTCAGAAAACAGGAGATGAACATGGATAAAGACGAAATCGTAAAATCAATCAAAAGCGGCAAGACTGCGCTTGGCATCGAACTTGGCTCGACACGAATCAAAGCCGTGTTGATTGGCGAGGACCATGCGCCGATCGCCTCAGGAAGTTTCGGGTGGGAGAACCAATATGAGCACGGCGTCTGGACGTACAGCCTGGAACATGTTTGGACAGGTTTGCAGGAGAGTTATCAGGCCCTCAGCGAAAATGTTACTGAGAAATACGGCCTGACGCTCACCACCATCGGCACGATCGGTTTAAGCGGCATGATGCACGGCTATCTGGCGTTCGGCAAGAGCGACAATCTGCTTGTCCCCTTCCGCACCTGGCGCAATACCATCACCGGGCAAGCCGCAGAGAAACTCACAGACGTTTTCCAGTTCTCCATTCCGCAGCGCTGGAGCATTGCGCATGTCTATCAAGCCATCTTGAATAAAGAGGCGCACGTGAATGACATCGCTCACCTCACCACCTTGGCGGGCTACGTCCATTGGAAACTGACGGGTCAAAAAGCGATGGGCGTGGGCGAAGCCTCGGGCATGTTCCCCATCGACAGCACCGCCAATGATTTTGACAAAAAAATGCTGGGTCAGTTCAACGACCTGCTCAAAGCAGAGAAAATCAACTGGACACTACAAGACATTCTGCCCAGGGTTTTGGTGGCAGGAGAACAGGCTGGAACACTCACCGAAGAAGGCGCGAAACTGCTCGACCCGAGCGGCCAGCTCCAGGCTGGAATCCCGCTCTGCCCGCCGGAAGGCGACGCGGGCACGGGCATGGTCGCCACCAACAGCATCGCAATCCGCACAGGGAATGTCTCGGCGGGAACCTCGGTCTTCGCGATGATCGTGCTCGAAAAGACGCTCTCCAGACTCTATCCTGAAATTGACATGGTCACCACACCCACAGGTAAACCCGTGGCGATGGTTCATGCCAACAACTGCACTTCTGACCTGAACGCGTGGGTGGGGCTGTTCGGGGAATTCACGAAGGCACTCGGCGTCGAGATCAGCCAATCGAAGTTGTTTGAAACTCTATACAAAATGGCGCTCGCAGGCGACGCAGACGCAGGCGGGTTGCTCGCCTATAACTATCTCTCTGGCGAATCCATCACAAACCTAACGGAAGGACGCCCAGTATTTATCCGCACCCCTGAAAGCCGCTTCACCCTGCCGAACTTCATGCGCACGCATTTGTTCTCGTCGCTGGGCACGTTGAAGATCGGCATGGACATTCTCTCTCAGGAAAAAGTGCAACTCGATCAACTGCTGGGTCACGGCGGATTCTTCAAGACCGAAGGCGTCGGTCAGCGTATGATGGCGGCGGCAATGGATGCGCCCGTCTCAGTAATGGAGACCGCAGGCGAAGGCGGCGCGTGGGGTATTGCACTGCTGGCAGCGTTCATGTCCAACAAAGCAGGGCATGAAACGCTCGAAGAGTATTTGAATAAAAAAGTCTTTGCCAACGAAAAAAGTTCGACCATTGCGCCCAATCAAAAGGATGTCGATGGCTTCGCCGCGTTCATGGAACGATACAAGGCAGGTCTTGGTATCGAGCGTGCGGCGGTGGAAGGAATGAAGTAGGTCGCGACGCACACGTGACCTACGGAGAAACTATGTTGAAAAATCTCAAAGAACAAGTATTCCAAGCAAACTTGCTACTCCCCAAGCACGGACTCGTCACTTTCACCTGGGGCAATGTATCGGGCATCGACCGGGAAAAGGGGCTGGTGGTCATCAAGCCTTCAGGCATAGCCTACGAAACGATGCAGACCGAGGATATGGTGGTGGTGGCCCTCGAAACTGGGAAAGTCGTCGAGGGGAAGTTGAAACCGTCCACCGACACACCAACCCACATCGAGTTGTATAAAGCCTTCCCCAACATAGGCGGCGTGGTCCATACGCACAGCCGTTGGGCAACGACCTTTGCCCAGGCAGGGCGCGGGATTAAGGTCCTCGGCACCACACACGCTGATTATTTCTATGGCGAGATTCCCTGCACCCGCAAGATGACCAGTGAAGAAATCCAAGGCGAGTACGAAAAGGAAACCGCGCTGGTCATCAAGGAAACCTTCCACGGCAAGAATCCCGATGCCATCCCCGCCGTGCTGGTGTACAGTCACGGCCCGTTTGTCTGGGGTGCCGACCCGATGGAGACGGTGCATAATGCCGTCGTGCTGGAGGAGATCGCGTTTATGAACTTCCACACCCTGCTGCTGGAGCCGTCCATTCCACCCATGCAACAGGAATTGCTGGATAAGCACTTTCTCAGGAAACATGGCAAAAATGCCTATTATGGGCAGTAGACCATAGACGATGGACAATGGAATCTGTTTTACGGTCTACGTTCTATCGTCCACCGTCATATCACTCAAAATGAATTAAGGAGACTTGATTATGATTGACCTGAAACAATATGAAGTCTGGTTCGTGACCGGCAGCCAGCACCTGTATGGTCCCAAGACGCTCGAACAGGTGGCCACCCACTCGCGCGAGATCGCCGCGGCGCTGGGTGCTTCGGCGCACATGCCGGTCAATGTCGTGTTCAAGCCCGTGCTGACCACGCCGGAAGCCATCAAGGAATTGTGCCTGGAGGCGAACTCGGCGAAGAACTGCATCGGTCTGATTACCTGGATGCACACCTTCTCGCCGGCCAAGATGTGGATCGCTGGCTTGACCCTGCTCAAGAAACCCTTTGCCCATCTGCATACACAGTACAACCGCGAAATCCCCTGGGCCGAGATCGATATGAACTTTATGAATCTCAACCAGGCGGCCCACGGGGACCGGGAATTCGGTTTCATCGGCAGCCGTTTGCGTCTGGACCGCAAAGTGATCGTCGGTCATTGGCAGGATATTGAGGTCCAGAAAGAGCTTGCTGCCTGGGTACGGGCTGCCATTGCCTGGGCAGATTGGCAGGGTGCGAAGATCGCCCGTTTTGGCGACAATATGCGGGATGTGGCCGTCACCGAAGGCGATAAGGTCCAGGCCCAGATCCAATTCGGATACGATGTATACGGGTATGGTGTCGGGGATCTGGTCAGGGTGGTCAAAGACGCCAGTGAAAAGGATGTCGAGAATACGGTCCAGGCCTATCTTGACGAGTATGTTGTCAACCCTGCCTTATTACCGGGCGGTGAAAAGCACGAGTCGTTGCGGGAAGGAGCGCGCATCGAAGCCGGCATGCGCGCCTTCCTACAGGCAGGCGACTTCAAAGCATTTACGACGACTTTCGAGGATCTGCACGGACTTGCGCAATTGCCCGGCCTGGCTGTGCAGCGCCTGATGCGCGACGGGTACGGCTTTGGCGCGGAAGGCGACTGGAAGACCTCCGCCCTGGTGCGGGCGATGAAGGTGATGAGTGCCGGCCTGCCGGGAGGTGTTTCCTTTATGGAGGATTACACCTATCACTTTTCCACAGACGGGGGAAAGGTACTCGGCGCGCATATGCTGGAGATCTGCGAATCGATCGCCAGGTCCGGGGAAAAGCCAAAACTTGACATCCTGCCGCTCTCGATCGGTGGAAAGGCGGATCCTCTGCGTCTGATCTTCGATGCCAACACCGGCCCCGCAATTGGCGCATCGATCATGGACATGGGCCAGCGTTTCCGCATGGTCGCCAACGTGGTGGATGTCGTCCCGACGGATGCGCCATTGCCCAAGTTGCCAGTGGCGCGTGCCCTATGGCTGCCCCGCCCAAATCTACAGGTTGCAGCTGCTGCCTGGATCTATGCCGGAGGAGCGCATCATACCAGCTTCAGCTATACCGTCACTGCCGAGCACCTGCGCGATTTTGCCGGCATGGCAGGCATCGAATTCCTGCTCATTGACGAGAAGACGAATTTGAACGAATTCCGCGATCGACTCCGCTGGAACGATCTGTATTATCAGCTGAGCAAGGTTCTGTAATCCCGAATCAATGAATAGTCAGCGCCTCTCCGTCCGAGAGGCGCTGACGTAGATCGAGGCTGTCATGAAAACCCATTCCCTGAAAAATGAGTACCTCGCTCTTGAATACCTGGCATCAGCACTACGAATTTCCGCGCTGATCCCCACGGGCAGGTCCAATCTGTTCGCGGATCTCCGCGACGCGGCACCCATCTCTACCCCGTATGGTGAATTCCAGTTCCTGGGCGGACATCGCCTGTGGCACTCGCCGGAAGCCATGCCAAGAACCTATATCCCCGATGCACCGGTGGCGATCACTGAGCTTTCTGATGGGGTCGCCCTGGAAACGCCGACAGAGCCAGGAAGTGGAGTAAGAAAACACATCGAGATCCACCTCGCTCCCGATCGGCCATCTGTGTTGGTGGTCCACACCCTCACCAACGATGGTTTATGGCCGATCAAACTCGCACCCTGGGCGATCACGCAATTCCGAACCGGCGGCGTGGCCATCCTGCCTCAAGCGAAGGGCGAAACAGGACTTCTCCCAAACAGGATATTATCCTTCTGGCCATATTCAGATGTGGCCTCCCCAGAGTTCGTGATCGGTAATGAATTCATTCTGATCCATGCAGCCATGCAGGCGCCGTTCAAGATCGGTTTCCCGAATCCGCGTGGCTGGCTGGCATACTGGATTGATGAGACTCTATTCATCAAACGCTCCGAATTTGATCCGGCGGGAGAATACGGCGACTTTGGAAGTTCTTCAGAATGTTACAGCTGTAAGGAGTTTCTGGAGTTGGAGACACTGGCTCCCCTTTGCCTTCTAGAACCTGGTAGCTCTGCTTCTCATACAGAGACCTGGGAAATATATAGCGAAGTAACCAAGCCCGAGAATGAGAAAGAGGCGTTTGAGATCATCAATCGGTATCAACTCGACTGAATCATGTGAACAGCTCGGAATTGAGTATCTTGAAACCCTTGGTCATTTCATCGATTCTCCTTTATCTCGTATACTCATTGACAGAAATTCACTCTGCAACCAAAGTAATCGTGAAAAGCGTTGACAACCTTAAAAATATAGACATCGTGTATTCGACCAAAAATCGGCCAAGGGATTGACCGATTCTGGCAGTACTTAGGTTGGCTGGCAGAATCACAGCAAATCGGCTTATAAGCTCTTGGTTTTGAGTTCAAAATTCGCCCTGATCACTGATTTACCCACAAGGTCTGTATTGATCCCGAATCTATTACCTCGAAACGAAAAGTTGGTATACTTCTCTTGGTCATTGTTGACAGCTTTGCTGAAACCGTTGACTGTAGAAATAAATAATTCCAATGTCTTTTTTGTCAAGCCGACCAATGGATTCGGCGAAAATGGCAGGACATTGGATGTGAGAAGCGTGAGCGCCTGACCGTCCTTTTAAGCCATTGGTTGAGAGTTCGAATCTCTCCTCGCTCATTAATAGAGTGCAGCCTGCAGCTGCACTCTATTACGTCGGGGGCATGAGCCCCCGACGCCAGCCGGTTTCCAGCCGCAACTCTGCATCTCAGGCGCACGAGCGCCCCGACAGGTCCCCCGGCAATCAGGATGCCAACGCGACCCTTATGTTGCGTTGGCATCTTGATAAAAGCTCAGATGTGCTTTTATTCGGGCAAGCTGCTTAGAATGGCCTGAATGCTCGTCTTCAACTCGGGGATATCGCGTTCCACAACGGCCCAGACCGCTTCCGCGTCAATACCGAAATAGTGATGGACCAGGAAGTTGCGCATGGTGATGATATCCGCCCAGGAACATCGGCATGGCTGACCTGGAAAACTTCGGGCAGGGCCCGGCAGGCCTCCCCGATCATCGTGATGTGATTGACCATCCAGACCTGGATCTACTCGTCCTGCAGGAACTTCGACTTGCCTTTCCGGGCGTATTTCTCGATCCGCTCATTGGCTTCCTAAATGTCGAGCAGGCGCTCCCGATCGCTTCTCATAGGGCACGCGCCTCTTTCAGGACCTGGCTGCGGATGCGCGGCCGCAGTCCCGCCTCCGTAACCACGTCCACCGGACGGTCCAACAGGGTTTGCAGCTCGCGCAGCAGACGCGCCAAGTCCAGCATGCTCCGGTTCTCTTCCAGCGTCACCAGGAAATCCACGTCGCTTTCGGCCCGGGCCTCGCCGCGCGCCACAGAGCCGAAAACGCGGACATTGGTGGCCCCGTTCCGGGCAGCAATTTGCAGGATCTCTTTGCGCTTGGGTCTCAGCAGTTGGTTCGCGTCCATGGCATCACCTGAATTGAGTATACCTTTTTCCATTCCCTGCGGTTCGGCGACATGAATCGCCGATGCACACCGAGTCCTCCAGTGGAGGACTTTTAGCTTCCGCGCCAGGACGCGATCCTTCCGCGGCGGCTGTTATGCTTCCGCGGCAGTGCGCAATCCTTCCGCGGCGGCTGTTATGCTTTCGCGGCGGCGCGCATACCAGACGCGCCGGAGCGCGGCGCCAGCGGGAGCAGGGAAGGATCTCCTCCCGGAACGCGCCTGACCGGTCCGGTATAATGGATGGGCCTGCCCACCCCTTTCCATCGGAACACCCATGAGCCTCCTCTCCAAGGCCAGACAACACCCCAAGATCGGCCTGATCCTGCTGGCCTTCATCGCCTTCATCGCCCTCGGGATGCCGGACGGACTGCTGGGCGTCGGCTGGCCGTCGATCCGGGCCGGCTTCTCCATCCCCCTGGACGCGATCGGCATGCTGCTGACCGCCGGCGTGGCCGGGTACATGACCTCCAGCTCCCTGAGCGGCTTCCTGCTCTCGCGCCTGGGCGTGGGCCGCATGCTGACCGCCAGCTGCCTGCTGACCGGCCTGGCCCTGCTCGGCTACACCCTGGTCCCGGCCTGGTGGCTGATGGTCCTGCTGGGCGTCTTCGCCGGGCTGGGCGCCGGGGCGATCGACGCCGGGCTCAACACCTACGTGGCGGCCCATTTCGGCGAAGGCCTGATGCAGTGGCTGCACGCCAGCTGGGGCGTCGGCATCACCACCGGCCCGCTGCTGATGACCCTCGGCCTGACCGCCCTGAACTCCTGGCGCTTCGGCTACCGCCTCGTCGGCGGCTTCCAGATCGCCCTGGCCGCCTGCTTCGTCCTGACCCTGGCGCTGTGGAGCCGGGACCCGGCCCCCGCCGGGGGCGAGGCGGAGCGGAAGCTGACCGATTACCGGACGCCGATCGGCGAGACGCTGCGCCGCCCGCAGGTCTGGTTGAGCGTGGCCCTGTTCCTCCTGTACGTCGGCGCGGAGGCCTCGCTCGGCACCTGGACCTACAGCCTGCTGACCGAGTCGCGCCAGGTCGATCCCACCCTGGCGGGTTTCTTCGCCGGCAGCTACTGGTTCACCTTCACCCTCGGCCGGATCGCGGCCGGGCTGATCGCCGGCCGGATCGGGGTGGACAAGCTGGTGCTGGGCGGGCTGGCCGGGGCGCTGCTCGGTGCGCTCCTGCTGGTCTGGAACCCGTCCGAGATCGCCAACGTGTTCGCCGTGGCCGTCATCGGCCTGTCGATCGCGCCCATCTTCCCGGCGATGATGTCCGGCACGCGCATTCGCGTCGGCGACCGCTACGCCGCCAACACGATCGGCATGCAGATGGCCGCCGCCGGCCTGGGCACGGCGGTCATCCCCAGCCTGATGGGCGTGCTGGCCCGCCGCATCTCGCTGGAGGTCATCCCGCTCTGCCTGCTGGCCGTGTATGCCGCCCTGCTGGGCGTCTATCTCCTGGCGCTGCGGGCGCGCAAGGCGCAGCAGGCCGGTCCCGGATAGACCCGGTCTGGCTGACAAAAACTCCCTGCGGGGGGTTTTTTAAGGCCGCCAGGAAGACGGCCAGGTCGCAGCCCGGGACGGCGAAGATCAGGAAGGTCCGGCCGCCGCTCCCCGGCCGGGCAAAGCGCTTCCACAGCAGGAGCAGGATGGCAGCCGCGCCCCGTGCGGCGGCTTTTCCTGAGCGGGCTGACCCGAAACCGGCCGTGCGCCGGTTAAAAATAAATCGGGGCTGTCCACGCCAAAATCGGACAGCCCTTCTTGATCGACGAAACCCTTATTTCCGTGCGTCCGGTTGTTTCAGGTAGCGCAGCATCTCCCCGACCGGCGCCGAGCTCGCCTCGCCGGGCAGGAAGACCACGTCGTCGCGGGCGCAGTAGTACAGGGCCTGCCAGCGCCGCATGGCGTTGTCATGGTCCTCCTGGACCTGTTTGCGCCCGGCGAGAAGCTCCCGGACCCGCTGCGCATGTTCCGCCTTCTTGCGGGTGACGGTCCTGCGCCCGAAGACGAAGAGGGCAGCCGACCCAGCCAGGACGAGCAGGCTCAGCAGGGTCCCGGCACAGCCGGCCAGAAGCGTCAGCAGGGCCGCTTCGGTCGTGCTCCCGGGAACGAAGAAGGCCTGGTTCACGCCCCCGGCCAGGAAGAGCAACCCGCCCAGCCCCAGACCGAGGCCGACCAGGGCAGCCAGGACGCCGGAGGCGATCCAGCTGCCCGGCCCGGGCTCGGGGGGCAGGTCGCTCGGGATAAATGGTGGGGCGGGCGCTGCCAGGCGCTGGCCGAGGGCCGAGACCTGCTGGCGGGTGAACGGGACCTCATGCACCACCTGAACGCGCTGTCCCTGCGGATTGACGACCGTCTCGGTCTTCTGCTCGGTCCCGGTGATCGCATGCGACTGGCTGGCGATCACCGCGGTCACCTTCTCGCAGCGGTCGTTGCGGCCGCAGACCGGGCAGCGGGCGAACGATTCCAGCAGCAGCGCCCCGCCGGCGTCCTGTTTGACCATGTGCTCGTTGCCGCAATGCTGGCAGGTCAGCGAGATCGTACCCGGCGAGACCTTGAGTTTCCCGCCGCAGGATGGACAGACCAGGGAAATGAAATTGGCCATCGTGTCTTCCTCCGCCACCCCATTATAGAACGAAATCCGGGAACGCGACACTCCGTCAGGCTGAGGGAGGCAGCCTGACGGAGTGTGCTTCTATTATGCCACAAATGTTGTCAAGAGGAAAGGGGCGCGAGCATGGGGGAATTCCCCCAACTTTCGCATCCGTCCGGAACGGCCAAGCCGGGTAGAATCAGGCCGATGTACGTCCCGCTGACCAATCGTTCCGCCTTCTCGCTGCAGGAGGGCCTGCCGCTGCCGGCCGAGCTGGCCCGGGCTGCCGCCGAGGACGGCGTGCCCGCCCTGGGCCTGACCGACCACCGCCTGCTTTCCGGCGCGGTCGAGTTCGTCCAGGCCTGCCGGCGGGAGGGGGTGCAGCCACTGCTCGGATTGGAGATCGACCTGCGCGACGGCCCGCTGACGCTGCTGGCCATGGACCTGGAAGGCTGGTCGAACCTGTGCCGCCTGTCGAGCAGCCTGGCGCTGCAGCCGGACCCGGAAGTTCCCTGCCCGCTGGAGCTGCTCGCCGCCCATGCCGCCGGCCTGATCGCCCTGAGCGCCGAAAGGTCCGACTGCGCCGGGCGGCGCGCCGCCGCCCTGAAGGAGCTCTTCCCCGGCCGGCTCTATCTCGGCCTGCAGGACCCGGCCCGGGTCATGCCGGCTTCCGACCTGGCCCGCCGCCTGAACCTGCCGCTGGCCGTCATTCACCCGGTCCATTACCTGAAATCTGCCCAGGCCGATCTGCAGCGCACGCTGACCGCGGTGCGCCTGAACTGCGCGCGCGGCAGCCTGCCCAGCGGGGCCGAGGCGCCCGCCGGGGCGCAATACGTCCCCGCGGCGGAGATCGAACGGCGCTTCCAGGGGGCACGCGCCGCCCTGGCCGCCACCCGCGAGATCGCCGAACGCTGCCGCTTCGACCTGCCGCTCGGCGTGGCGCGCATGCCGACCGTCCCGCTGCCGCCCGGGGTGAGCGCCAGCCAGGTGCTGCGTGAGAAGGCCGAGGCCGGCGCCAGCCGCCTGTACGGCCGGATCACCTCCGCCCTGCGCAGCCGCCTGGACCATGAGCTGGAGGTGATCGCCCGCCTGGGTTTCGAACCGGTCTTCCTGATCGTCGAGGAACTGCTCGAGTTCGCCCGGCGGGAGGGCATCCCCTACTCCAGCCGCGGCTCGGCCGCCTCCTCGCTCGTCGCCCACTGCCTGGACATCACCAGCCCGGACCCGCTGCGCCTGAACCTGTACTTCGAACGCTTCCTCAACCCGGCCCGCACCACCCCGCCGGACATCGACACCGACCTGTGCTCGCGCCGCCGCGACCGCCTGCTGCAGCACGTCTTCGACACATACGGCAGCGAACGCGTCGCCATGGTGGCGACGGTCAACCGCTTCCGGCCGCGCTCGGCCCTGGGCGACGTGGCCAAGGCCCACGGCCTGGACCCGGCGGAAACGCGCCAGCTGGTCAACCAGCTGCCGTTCGCCTTCTGGGCCCGCCGGGAGGAGGGCGAGGAGGGCAGCGACCCGCCCTCCCCGTTCGCCGAGCTGCGCGCCGCCTACAGCGACAGCCTCCACCGCAGGATCTTCGACCAGGCCGAGGCGCTGCTGAAACTGCCGCGCCATCTTTCCGTCCACCCCGGCGGGATCGTCGTCGCCCCGGGAGCCCTGACCGACATCGTGCCGGTGATGCGCTCGGGCGGCAAGGGCGTGGTCATCACCCAGTTCGACCTGCACGCCGTCGAGGCGCTCGGGCTGGTCAAGATCGACCTGCTCGGCATCCGCGGCCTGACCGTCCAGGGCGACGTGGCCGAGTTCATCCAGGCCGGCGAACCGGCCCGCTACCGCACCCCGCTGGAGGTGCTCGACTCGATCCCCGCCGGGGACCCGGCCACCTCCGACCGCCTGGAGAGCGGGGGAACGATCGGCTGCTTCCAGATCGAGAGCCCGGGGATGCGCGCCACGCTGAAGGAGATCCGCGCCCGCACGGAGGACGACCTGACCGCCGCCCTGGCGCTCTACCGCCCCGGACCGCTCTCCGGCGGTCTGAAGGACGCCTTCGTGCGCCGCTTCAAGGGCGAGGAGGCCGTCGAGCACATCCACCCGGCGCTCGAGCCGCTGCTGGCCGAGTCCCACGGCGTGATCCTGTACCAGGAACAGGTGCTGCGCATCGCCCACGAACTGGCCGGCTTCAGCCTGGCCGAGGCGGACCTGCTGCGCCGGGCGATGAGCCACTTCGACCCCGGCAAACAGATGCAGCTGCTCAAGGAGAAGTTCATCCGCGAGTCTGCGGCGCGCTCCGCCGTTCCGGCGGATACCGCCGAACGCATCTGGGAGATGATGGCCGCCTTCGCCGGCTACGGCTTCCCCAAGGCGCACGCCGCCTCCTACGCCCGCGTCGGCTGGCGCTCGGCCTGGTGCAAGACGCACTTCCCCGGCGAGTTCATGGCCGCCGTGCTGGCCAACGGCGGCGGCTACTACAGCCAGCGCGTCTACCTGAGCGAAGCGCGTCGCCTGGGACTGGCCGTGCGCCCGCCGCACGTCAATTTCTCCGGGCTGGGCTTCGTCTACGCCGCCCGGCCGCAGGGCGACCGGGCGCTCTTCATGGGCCTCGACCAGGTGCGCGACCTGACCCGCCGGACGATCGAGCGCATCCTGCGCGGCCGCCCGTTCGATTCGCTGGAGGATTTCCTGGCGCGCGCCGACCCGCGCCCGCAGGAGGCCGCCGACCTGGCGCGCGTCGGGGCGCTGGAGGGCTTCGGGGGCATCCCGGCCATCCTGCGCCGGGTGGAGGGCGGCCGCTGGCAGGCGGGGCAGCCCAGCCTGTTCGCCTGGGAAGCCCCGAGCGGGAACGCGGACGGACCGGACTGGAACCTGGCGCAGAAAGTGGCCGCCCAGCAGGAGCTGCTCGGCGTCAGCCTGGAAGCGCACCCGTTGGAGCTGGTGGCGAAGCAGATCGCGGCCGCCGGGGCGGTCAGCACGATCGAGGCCGCCGGGCGGGTCGGGCAGCGCCTGACGGTCGCCGGCCTGCGCCAGTCCGGGCACCGCAGCCGGACCGCCAAGGGTGAGGCGATGATGTTCCTGACCCTGGAGGACCTGTCCGGAATGCTGGACGCGGTCCTGTTCCCGGATGCCTACCGCCAGGCGCGCGGTTTCATCCACGGCTCCGGCCCGCTGCTGCTGACCGGAGTGGTCGAAATGGACGCTTCGCGCGGCGAGCCGCTGCTGCGGGTGGAAAAAGTGCGCCGCGCGATCTAGGCGATGTGGAGTAAAATAGTCCGAATTTATTCTCAGGAGTCATCCATGTCCCACCCTGCCTTTACCCCCCTGCTGCCCGTGCTCGGCAAGACCTGGCGCGGCGAGTTCGCCAGCTCCACCCCGGAAAAGCCGGTCGTGGACATCGCCCGCTGGGAACTGGCCCTGAACGGCCAGGCCGTGCGCATCCTGCACTCGATCAACGACGGCGAATACGGCGGCGAGACCCTGCTGGTCTGGGACGCGGCCGCGCAGGAACTGGTCTATTTCTACTTCACCACCGCCGGCTTCCAGACCCGCGGGCGCCTGACCGCCGGACCGGACGGCTGGACGACCGTCGAGGGCGTGACCGGCAACCAGAGCGGGATCACCGAGGTGCGGGCGGTCACCGAGCTGCTCCCGGATGGGGACATGCGCGTGCGTTCGGAGTATTTTCGCAACGGGGAGTGGGTGCCCGGGCGGGAGACGCTCTACCGCGAAGCGCCCGGAGCGCAGGTGAAGTTCAAAGAAGGATAGGGTCGCATTAACGAGACACGGACATCCGCTCGGGTGTCCGTTTTGATCCCGCAGTAATAATTCTCACCAAAAACAAGGGCTCGCGTCACGCTCCCCCGGCGTCCGGCAGCAGGGTGAAAACGGCTGCCACCACCTGCGGGATGGGCAGCGGCACACCGCTGCGGGCATCCACGAAAACCCAGTCCGTTTCCCCCTTCACCAGCAGCTTGCCGTCCGCCACGCGCAGGAAGCGATAACGGCGCAGCGAACGGACACGGCGCAGGTCCACCACCCAGGTCTGGACCTCGATACGATCGTCAAGGAAGGCCGGGCGCAAATATTCGACGTTATGGGAGCGCACCACCCAGGTGGCACCGGCAGCCAGCGTGGGAGGGACCCCTCCAGCCGACTCATAGTGGCGGATGGCCGCCGCCTGCATCCACTGGACATACTGCACGTTGTTGACGTGCCCGTTGCCATCCAACGCCTCGGGCGGGACGGTGAGCTCATAACGATACATGGGATCGGAGGGGGTCTGGGTCATGGAAGACCAAGCCGGGCTCATGGAAGCCTGTAGCCGGCCAGGACGCTGGCCCCATCCCCATGAGGAGCGACGAATACGAGCAGATAATGATCGACATCATTGATCTTTTTGCCGTACAGGATCATCGCAAGAGCCTCCCCGGTAGCGTCATCCAACCGGCGCCCCCAATCTGCCTTTTTAGCCTCTCCCTTGTACAGGGAGTATGCCTCCCGCCACCCCGTATCCACCTGATAGCGTTTCCAGCGCGCCTTCTTGATGTCGCCGCCGAAATAGATGGCCATCTCACAGCGGTATCTCTGTGGATCGTTCCTGTCATCCAGGGTGAATGGCTGTTCGATCGCCTTCGCATCCGGATAAGGGGGAATTCGCGGGACAGCACTTTTGACCGGGACAAGAACAACAGCTTCACAGGGGTCCGTGGTTTTCCGTTTCATGGATGCTCCTTTCCTCATGCGACGAATACCTGAGTATAGTGCATATTTCACTAAATCAACTCACGGTACGCGCCAGACATGCACCACCGGGGCGGCCCCGTCGGCGAACAACTCCAGTACATACAACAGGCCGTTGGCCCGGTCGTAGGCCACGTCGCCCAGGCGGTAGCGGCGCTGGTCACCCGTGCCGATCATGCCGGTCTCGACCCCGGAGGGGTTGAAGAACAGGTATTCGTCGATGTCAAGCACGGCATAGGGCTGCGGCTGCCAGGATCCCAACTCGCCGCGCGCCACGCGCGCCAGGTCGGCCGGGTCGTAGAACAGGAATTGGCTGTCCCAGTGCGTCGACCACCAGCCGCGGTAGTCGTTGTGCCCGCGGCAGCCGAGGAAGTCCTGCGCCGGGCAGGGCGTGCCGTCCCGCAGCCGGCAGGTGACGAAGTCGGTCACATCGGTGTCCACGCAGGGCAGACCGGCTCCGCCCGGGTTGAGATAACCGTACCAGTATTTGTCCCCGTTCGACTTCGTCCCGGCGAAGAGCACCGCCGAGGCGCCGGAGGGGCCGGTCAGCCAGGCGCCGCCGTTCCATTCGTCCGGGTGCTGGTAGCCGGACAGGCTGCGCTCGATGACCTCCGTCTGGGTCGAATCGGCATAGCGCAGCAGGACGGTCGTCCCGAGCGAAGCCCGGCCCGCGGGCGCCGCGCCGTCCTCCAGCCAGGGGCGGTAGGCGATCAGCGCCGGGCCCATGCCGGACCAGCCGCCGTCCTTGAAGCGCCCGGCGGCGATCACCCGCCCGCCGGCATAAGCCTGTGCCCAGGCGGAGGGGATCTCGAACAGGTAATCGTTGGCGTTGTACCAGGATTGGCCTTCGAGGAACCATTCGCCGGCGAACTCCGGGGCGGACAGATCGGGCGAGAACCAGCCGACGGTCGGAGCGGTCGGGTCCGGTTCGATGTGCTGCCCCCAGACGATGTGGATGCGGGGGCCGGTTTGCGGGGTGTCCAGGTACAGCAGCCCGGTGCGGACGATCTCCTCCATGGAAGTGAAATGGGCGCGGGTCACGTCGGCAAAATCCTGCAGGAAACCGGCCCGCGGCAACCGGGCGACATCCCAGTCCAGGGAGGGGGCGGGAATGTCCACCTCGGCCACCTGGCTGCCGTCCGGCAGGTCGCCGTAGGGCAGGCGGTCGTGGCCGGTGATGAAAAGCGAGCCGGGGAAGCCGTCCTGCGGACCGGATGGATCTCCGGAGGGGTCGAAGGTCATGGCGTTACCGCCGTACTCGAAGGTGCGCGGCCGCTCCCCGCCGGCCGGCAGGGTGAAGGCGCCCAGGTATTCGAGCGAGAGCGGATCGATCGTCTGCCCGGGCAGGACAGCCGGCAGCGTCGATGCGGGCACCTGCAGTTGCACCTCGCCAGGCTGCTGGGCTCCACTGGACGGCAGGTTGCAGCCGGTCAGCAGGAGCAAAATGAACAAGAGAAAGAGAAAGTGAATCAAGCGGCCTCCCAGCCTGGCGCGGAATACTGCACCGGGATATTCCCATTATGAAGGCAGCCCCGGACTTGTCAAGCAGGAAGGATGTGGGATACACTACAGGCGGCCGGCGCGGAAGCCGCCCGGCCGGAACAGGAACAGGCATGTCCCGTCTCATCCCAGCCGCAGAACGGATCGCCCGGGCCCGCGCCCTGATCGAGAAAGCCTACCGTTACCCGGTCCCGTCCGCGGCGGAGGGCGGCAGGTACAATTTCTCCTACATCGCCAACGTCAAGGCGCTCCTGCAGGACGCACGCGATCTGATCAAGTACATCTCCAAGACCCCCAGCGCCACCCCCGAGATGAAAGCGGAGGTCAACAAAATACTCCTGGCGGCCGACCGGGCCAACCAGGAGATTTTGCATTCCGCAGCGCACCCCGGGTGAGATCCGGTGCGCGGGTTACATGTGCAGGTACTGGAGCACTTCGTAGACCAGCATGGCCGGCCAGACGATGGCCTTGAGCACGCCCAGCAGGCCGGCGCCGAGGCTGGCGGCGGTGCTGATGTAATAGATCAGGGCGCCGATAAAGCCGAGACCGTAGACGGAGGAATCGGCCCCGCGCTGGACGGCCTTGCGGTCGCGGCGGTCAGGTTTCGTTTCAGTGGTCATTCTCTTCTCCTTTTTGTTGTATAACTATACATAAATACGCTGCCTGGACCGGGAAGTTGCCGCCCCCGATTTACACTCGGTTCCCCTCCAGGCAGGTCCGCAGGAAAGCGATCGAGGAGGCATGCATGAGCGACATCCAGTACGAGATCGTCAAACGCTTCGGCGAACTCTCCGTCTCGAAGACCGGCTGGTCGAAACAGCTCAACCTGATCCGCTGGAACGAGCGGGAGGCCAAGTACGACCTGCGCGACTGGGCCCCGGACGGGGAGAAGATGGGCAAGGGCGTCACCCTGACCAGGGACGAGTTGCTCGCCCTGCGCGACCTGCTCAACGGCCTGGACCTGTCATGAAACCCCGCCTGTCCGCCCTGGAGACCGACCGCTGGCTGCAGGCCGGGAACCCGGACGAGAACGTCCAGGGCCTGACGGTGCTGATGATCCATGAAGCCCGCCACGCCGAGGGCTACGGGCACACCTGCGGCACGCGCGCTCGCAGCGTCAGCGAGCTGGGCGCCTTCGGTGTGCAGTACTGGACCTACGTCTGGCTGGCCTACCACAGCGACCCGGCCTTCCTGACCCCGGGCGGCAGCCAGCCGGACCTCTACCGGCAGATCAACCGCGACAAGGCAGTCGCCTATCTGGTCAGCAGCGACGAGCACGGCAGCCCGTTCTGTGCCATGCCCACCCTGACCCCGGGGCCAACCCCGACGGTACCCTGAGGGCCGGGGAGACCGGGCGCATGGAAACCGGAACATCGTTTAGAATTATGCACAACAAACCTTTTCAGGAGGAACGATCATGAGCGGCAACGGCAAACGCGACATCGGCAAGCATGAGAAGAAGAAAAAGCCCAAGCTTGACCCCAAGGAAAAGCGCAAGCTGAAGAAGGAAAAGAAGAACAAAGTCTGAGCAGGATTTCCGCCAGGAAGGTCATCCAGGCAGACTCCCATCTTGTTCCGGCCAGGCGTTCCGCCGGCGGGTGTCTGCCTGCCATTTCGACGGAAGGAAGTGGAGTACAATAAAAACAGCAATGGTTCAGGCCCGATGAGCGACCATCCGACCAGGGAGAAACATGCCAAGCGGTAATATCACCGCCTTATCCAACCGCTTAATCGGAACGAGGGCAGGATGCTGAGACGTCTGCGCTCGCTGACCGCGCCGCCTTTTTTTGCAGAGGATGAGGAAAAGACCCGCCGGGCGGCGGTGCTGAACACGCTGCTGCTCAGCGCCATGGGCTTTCTTGCCCTGGTCATCGTGTTCGTGATCCCCTTTGTTTTTTTTGAAAAACGTTACAACCTGCTTGCAGCCCTGGTCCTGCTGGTCTTCTTTTCCCTGGCCCGCTGGCTGATGCGCCGCGGCCGGGTCGAACTGGCCGGCGGCCTGTTCATTGCCATTCTCTGGCTGGTCTTCACGGCCTACCAGTTGTTCAGCAACGGCCTGCACAGTCCGCTGGTCACTGCCTATGTCGCCGGGACGGTCATCACCGGGCTCCTGCTGGGATGGCGCAGCGCCGTGGTCTACGCCCTCCTGAGCAGCCTGGCCGGACTGGGGATGGCGGTGCTGGAGGCAGCCGGGCGCCTGCCCGATCCGGCCTTCCCGCTTCCGCCCCTGTCCGGCTGGGTGGATCTGACCCTTTCCCTGGGAATGACGATCACGGCCCTGTATCTCTTTGTACGCAGCCTCAATTCCGCCCTGGCGCTCACCCGCCAACGCCTGGAGGAACGCCAGCGGGTGGAGGAAGCGCTGCGCAGGAACGAGGAAAAATTCCGCCGCCTGTTCGAGACCTCGCTGGACTTCCTGTACGTCACGGACATGGACGGCCACATCCTGAAAGCCAACAAGGCCGCCAGCGCCATGTCCGGCTACTCGCTCGAGGAATTGAAGCGGATCAACATCGGCCAGCTGTACTACGATCCCTTCGAACGCCAGTCCCTCCGCGAGCGGATCCTGCGCGATGGGTACGTGGATGATTACGAGATCAAGGGCCGCCGCAAGGACGGCAGCCAGATGGAAGCGCTGGTGACTTCCAGCCTGGTCCGGGACGCGGAAGGCACTCCGCTCGGGTTTCACGGCAGCATCAAGGACATCAGCGGCCGCAAGCAGATCGAACTGCAGTTACGCCAGAGCGAGGAACGCTTCTTCAACCTCTCGACCGTGACCCTGGAAGGGGTCGGGATCAGCGAGCATGGGCGCATCGTGGATGCCAACCAGCAGTTGGCAGCCATGCTCGGCTATCCGCTGGAGGAACTGCTCGGCATGGAGGTGATGAACTTCGTCGCCCCGCAGTCGCGTGCGCTGGTCCGCCGGCAGATGAAGGCCAGGGCGTCCGGGCCGTACGTACACCTGGCCTTGCGCAAGGATGGCTCGACCTTCCCGGTGGAAGTGCACAGCAATGAGACCGTCCATCTGGGGAAACCAGCCCGGGTGGCCATCCTGCACGACATCTCGGAGCGCAAGCGGGCCGAAGAAGCCGGCGCCCGCCAGCTGGAACGCCTGCGGGCCCTGTATAAGATCGAACAGGCCATCCTGTCCAGCCTGGACCTGGGCCGGATCCTGAACCTGCTGGTGTGGGAGGTGGTCCGCCAGCTGCACGTGGATGCGGCCGCCGTGCTGCTGCTCAACCCGCAGACCCAGCGGCTGGAATTTGCCGCCGGAGAGGGCTTCCGCACCCAGGCCCTGCGCTTCACCCAGCTCGAGATCGGCAGCGGACTGGCCGGCAAGGCAGCGCGCAAGCTCAAAACCGTCTCCATCGCCGATCTCTCCCGGGTGCGCAACCCGGTCCTGACCCAGTCCATCTCCGGGGAAGGCTTCATCTCCTACTATGCCGTTCCGCTGATCGCCAAGGAGGAGCTGCAGGGGGTGCTCGAGATCTTCCACCGGGCCACCCTGGCACCCGATCCCGAATGGCTGACCGTGCTGGAGACCCTGGCCGCCCAGGCGGCCCTCTCGATCCAGAACGCCAGCCTGCTCGAGGCCACGCAGGAAAGCCTGAAAGAGGTCAACGCCCTGTACCGCATCAGCCAGAGTCTGACCGGTTCGCTCGATCCCGACCAGCTGATGAAAGATGTGGTCGAACTGCTCCACAAGAATTTTGGCTTTTACCACGTGCAGATCTTCCTGGTCGACCCGGCCGGCAAGGAGATGGTGGCCAGGCACGGCGGCGGCGAACTCGGCGACCAGCTGAGGCTGAATGGTTACCGTCTCCCTTTGGGCATGGGGATCATCGGCCATGTCGCCGAGACCGGCCAGGCTTTTACCACCAACGATGTCGATCAGGTCATCTTTTTCGTACGCAATCCGCTCCTGCCTGAAACCCTTTCCGAGATGTGCGTTCCGATCAAGGTCGAGGATCAGGTGCTGGGCGTGCTCGACATCCAGCACACCTACCCGCACCGCCTGACCGAGCGCCAGATGCATCTGATGGAAGCTGTCGCCGACCAACTGGCCGTGAGCCTGCAGAAGGCCAATCTGTATGCCAAGCTGCAGCATTCGCTGCGCCAGGAAAAGTCCATGCGTGGCCAGTTGATCCAGAGCGAACGGCTGGCGCTCGTCGGCCGGCTGCTCGCCTCGGTCTCCCACGAACTGAACAATCCGATCCAGGCCATCCAGAACGCCCTCTTCCTGATCAAGGAGGAGGAGCAACTCAGCGAACAGGGCCGCCAGGACCTGGAGATCGTGCTCTCCGAGACCGAACGCATGGCCGCCCTGATCGACCGGCTGCGGGCCACCTACCGCCCGACCCACGGCGAGGATTTCGAGGAGATCCAGGTCAATGACTTGGTGGATTACGTCTATGCCCTGACCGCCACGCACATGCGCCACAGTCACATCGCCTTCCGCTTCGAGCCGGATCCGGACCTGCCCATCATCTCCGGCATTCCGGAGCAGCTGCGCCAGGTGATGCTCAACCTGTTCATGAATGCCATCGAGGCGATGCGCAACGGGGGCGAACTGACCGTGCGCACCCAGCGGCTGGCCCGGCAGAAGAAGATCCTGATCAGCTTTCGCGACACCGGCGCCGGGATCGACCCGCAGCTGCTGCCGCACATCTTCGAACCGTTCGTGACCAACAAGGAAAATGGCACCGGGCTGGGGCTGACGATCACCTACGACATCATCCAGCAGCACCACGGGGAGATCCAGGCAGAAAATGACCCGCAGGCTGGCGCCATCTTCAAGGTCTGGCTGCCGGTGAAGAGGAGGGGATAGGCATGGAACTGAACGGGCACATCCTGATCGTTGATGACGAAGCCGCCCTGCGCCAGACCCTGGCGCGCATCCTGCAGCGCACCGGTCTGCAGGTCACCAGTGCGGCCGGGGCGGCCGAGGGTCTGGCCTACGTCGATCAGCAGGCCTTCGACCTGATCTACCTGGACATCCGCATGCCGGACATGAACGGCATGGAGGTCCTGCGCGTCCTCCACGCCCGTCATCCCGAGATCCCGGTGGTGCTCTTCACCGCCCAGCCCGATCTGTCCTCCGCGCTGGATGCCCTGCGCCAGGGAGCCACGGATTATCTGCTCAAGCCCTTGCAGCCGCGGGATATCGTCGAGCGCACGCGGGCCATCCTGGCCAAGCGCAGGCTGGCGCTGCGCCGGCGTGAGATCGAAGAGCAGATCCAGTCCCTGCAGGATGAGCTGCGCAACCTGGGCCCCGAAGACGCTCCCGTCCCGGAGGCGGCCCCGGTTCCCGCGGGGAGCGAACGCTACCTGATCCGCGGCCGGCTGACCCTGGACCTGCACACCCGCCGCCTGACGATCGACGGGCACGCGGCCGATCTGCCCCCGACCGCCTTCGATTACCTGCTCGTCCTGGTGCATCACGCCCCGCATGTGGTCGATTACCTGACCCTGGTGGCCGAAGCCCAGGGCTACCAGGCCGAACTGCGCGAGGCGCAGGAAGTGGTCAAGTGGCATGTCCATCACATCCGCCAGGCGATCGAGCCGGATGCCCGCCGGCCGCAGCTCCTGATCAATGTCCGGGGCGAAGGCTACCGTCTGGTCCTGGACTGATCCACCCGCTGTTTCTGGATGCCGCCTCCTGTCGGAGGCGGTTTTTAATTGATTGCGCCAACTTTCGCCAACCAAAGCCTCCACAAGCCAATCGTTCCGTCGGTCGGAAGCTGGGAGAATGGGAACATAACCTATGGACGCGAACCCTTCCTCCACCAATCAGACGCAAACACGGATCCTGATCGTCGACGATCATCCCGGCATGGCCGCCACTCTCGGACGCGCTCTTGCCCAGCTGGGATCGGGGATCCAGGTGATCGCCGCCACCAGCGGGCAGGAGGCCCTCGAGCAGGTCAGGGACCTGCCCGTGGACCTGCTGATCACCGACATGATGATGCCCGAGATGAACGGCATGGAACTGATCGAGAAACTGCGTTCACATCCCGCCGGTCGGCCATCCTTTACCGTACTGATGACCGCCTATGATGTGCCCGGGTTGAAGGAGAGCGCCCGGCGCTTGAAGATCAACGAAATGATCATCAAGCCTTTCCCGCCGGAACGCATGCGCAACATCGTACAGCAGGCACTGGCGAAACTGAACCAGTCGCCCGCCAGCCAGCCATCGGCCGTCAACCGTCAACCGTTCAAGATCCTGATCGCCGACGACCTGGAAGATAACGTCTCCCTGCTGTCGCGCTATCTGCAGAACGAGGGCTTCAATTACATCACCGCTGCCAGCGGCAAAGAGACCCTGGACAAGATCCGCGCCGAGATGCCGGACCTGATCCTGCTGGATGTCAACATGCCCCAGAAGGACGGCTTTACTGTGCTCATGGAAATGCGCCAGGATCCGGCCATCGAGCACATCCCGGTCATCATCCTGACCGCAGCCCGCATCGATCCGATGGACGTGCAGACCGGGCTCAACCTGGGGGCGGACGATTACATGACCAAACCCTTCGACCGGCGCGAGCTGCTGGCCCGCATCCGCACCAAGCTGCGCTCGCGTGACTCGGAGGAGGCCATCCGGCGCCGGAGGCGCGAATTCAGCGTCCTGCCGGAGATCGGACGTGAGTTCAGCGCCCGCCAGGACCTGGATGAACTGGCCGCCATCGCCGTACGGCGCACCGTCGAGACGCTCGGGGCGGAACGCGGACATGTGTTCCTGCTCGCCCATCGCCCGGCACCCCTGCACCGGGAATATCGCCTCTCGCAGGCTGCAAGCAAGGCAGAGGACCGGTTGCCTGGCATCGAAGAGATGTTCGCCCGGATCCATGATCCGCAGCAGGGGCTGATCGTTGCCGATGCCCAGGCCGATCCATTCTGGAGTCGCCTGACAGACGGCGCCAGCCATTCCTTGTTGATCGTTCCGCTGCTGGGCCGCTTCGAGCCGGTGGGGCTGTTGGTCCTGGCCCATGAACAGGCCGGCTACTTCAACACCGACCACCTCCTGCTGCTGCGGGCGATCGCCAGCCAGGCTGCCATCGCCGTCGAGGGCCTGCTCGCCAATCAAACGTTCCAAACCAGTTCCACGCTTAATCCTGCTGGACATGTGAGGTCGCAGTGAATACGTCTGATCAGAAATCGCTTCCCTCTGAGCATCGCCAGAGACAGGCCGGCAGCTGGGCAGCCGGGATCCTATCGGTCCTTGGCCTGGCATACCTGATCTACTCCATTTATGTTGTCGTCGTTCTTCAGCAGGGCCGCTTCGACCTGTCCGACAAGGTGCTGATGCCGATGGCCGCCTCGATGCTCCTGGTCGCTGTGCTCAGCCTGCTGCTCATCCGCCGCGGCCGCCAGGCGCTCGGCTCGGGTCTCCTTTTCTACTACTACACTCTGGTCCCGCCGATCATCGCAGTCCTGCTGTTAAAAGGCATGGCCTCCGGTTCTGTCCTGGCCATTGTGGGACTGTCGGCTTTGTTGAGTGGCGCGATGCCGCGCGCATCCCGACGGACCGCGGTGATCTTCGCCGTGGCGGCGGTCCTGCTGACGCTGGCGATCGAGTTCTGGGACCCACCCTTCCGGGTGAACATGGACCTGGGGAATTTCTCCACCGCGGCCATCATCGTCGCCACCCTGGCGATCTTTGGCCTGCTCATTCGCCAGGCATGGACCGGGAACATCCGGTTGAAACTGGTGGCTTCGTTCACTGTGATCGCCTTGATCTCGGTGGCGATTGTGGGAACGATTGTGTACTTCAGCTACAGGGACCAGGTGCGTCAGGATATCCGCCAGCGTCTGTTGAATATTGTGACCATTACCGCCATGCAGCTGGATGGTGATCTGCACGCCACCCTTCAATCCCCAGATGACATGCAAACAGAAGCTTATCGGCAAATGATGGCGGAAGGTGATGCGATTATTGCAACCGACCCCGACCTGATCTTTTCCTATACCATGCGTTTGAATGAGCAAGGCCAGATCTATTTCATCCTCGATTCGCGTCGGGCAGATGACACCGAACGCGATGCGATTGGAACCATCTATGACGAACCCAGTGAGACACTGCAGGCCTTTTTCAATGCACCTGACCGTCCAATCGTTGAGGAAGAGATTTATACGGATAAATATGGCTCGGTTCTTTCCGCTTTTGCCCCATTTTATCGAACAGATGGGTCCCTGGAAGGGATCTTCGGTATTGATATTGCCGCCGACGCAGTTCTTGCCCGGGAACGGGCTGTACTCTCCCTGATCCTGGGAACGACCCTCGGCACGATGATCCTCGTCACCCTGCTTGGTCTGTTCCTCGGAAACCTGTTCGTCGGCCCGATCGTCCGCCTGAACGCCGTCGCCCAGAAGGTCGCCGCCGGCGACCTGACCGCCAGGGCCCGCGTGGAAACGCGTGACGAGGTCGGAACCCTGTCCGGCACGTTCAATGACATGGTCACCCAGCTGCGCGAACTGATCGGCGGGCTGGAGCAACGCGTGGCCGAACGCACCCGGGCCCTGGCCACCTCCACCGAGGTCTCCCGCCGCCTCTCCACCATCCTCGACCAGCAGCAGCTCGTCTCCGAGGTCGTTCACCAGGTCCAGTCAGCCTTCGGCTACTACCATGCCCACATCTATCTCGTCGATGAAAGATCCGAGGACCTGATCATGGCCGGCGGCACCGGCGAAGCCGGCGCAGCCATGCTGGCTGGAGGCCATCGCGTTCCGAAAGGCCGCGGCCTCGTCGGACGCGCCGCCGACGGAAACGCCCCGGTGCTCGTCGCGGACGTCTCCCAGGATCCGGCCTGGCTGCCCAACCCCCTGCTCCCCGAGACCCGGGCCGAGGTGGCGGTGCCGATCTCCATCGGCGATCAGGTCCTCGGCGTCCTCGACGTCCAGCAGAACGTCACCGCTGGCCTCTCCCAGGCTGACGTCGACCTGCTTCAATCCATCGCCAACCAGGTCGCCATCGCCCTGCGCAACGCCCGGTCCTTCACCGAAGCCCAGCAGCGTGCCGAACGCGAAGCCCTGATCGTCTCCATCGGCCAGAAGATCCAATCCACCACCTCCGTCGAGAACGCACTGCAGGTGGCAGTGCGCGAGGTCGGCCGCGCCCTGGGTGCCCAGACCGCCCAGATCGCCCTGAAAACTGGCGAAACAGAAAAAGCCCGATAAAGCCCGGACAGACAAGCGAGACACACATGACTGAATCAAACCAAAAACCGATCAAGGTGGACGAAAGGCAAAAAAGGCTCGGACTGTGGGTAGCAGGGATCTTCACCCTGCTGGGCTTTGCACTCAGCATCCTATGGATGTATGCCATCTTCGTTCGGCAGGCGGGACGTCTCGACCCCTCCGACCGCGGCTTGCTGCCGGTGGTCATCCTGATGACCATCTCGGGCCTGGCGGGCTTCTTCCTCATCCGCAGCGGAAGGATAAATCTGGGCTTGTGGTTCCTGTATGCCATGGCAGTCGTACCGCCTGTCTTCACCAGCCTCTTCCTCCTGGATGCATACCCGATCACGCTCACGTATACCTTCGTCTTCGGCATCACATTCATCCTGGCGGTGTTGCCCAAGGGCTCGCGCCGCGGGGCATTCATCATCCTGGGGATCAGCCTGGCGCTGATCGGCTTGATCGAGCTGTGGAACCCGTCTTTCCGGGTTGGATCGAGCATCTTCAAATCGGTGACACCTTATGTGATCGCCATCAGCGCGATCGCCCTGGCGTTCCTTCTGGTTCGCCAGGCATGGACCGGGAACATCCGGTTGAAACTGGTGACTTCGTTCACTGTGATCGCCTTGATCTCGGTGGCAATTGTGGGAACGATTGTGTACTTCAGCTACAGGGACCAGGTGCGTCAGGATATCCGCCAGCGTCTGTTGAATATTGTGACCATTACCGCCATGCAGCTGGATGGTGATTTGCACGCCACCCTTCAATCCCCAGATGACATGCAAACAGAAGCTTATCGGCAAATGATGGCGGAAGGTGATGCGATTATTGCAACCGACCCCGACCTGATCTTTTCCTATACCATGCGTTTGAATGAGCAAGGCCAGATCTATTTCATCCTCGATTCGCGTCGGGCAGATGACACCGAACGCGATGCGATTGGAACCATCTATGACGAACCCAGTGAGACACTGCAGGCCTTTTTCAATGCACCTGACCGTCCAATCGTTGAGGAAGAGATTTATACGGATAAATATGGCTCGGTTCTTTCCGCTTTTGCCCCATTTTATCGAACAGATGGGTCCCTGGAAGGGATCTTCGGTATTGATATTGCCGCCGACGCAGTTCTTGCCCGGGAACGGGCTGTACTCTCCCTGATCCTGGGAACGACCCTCGGCACGATGATCCTCGTCACCCTGCTTGGTCTGTTCCTCGGAAACCTGTTCGTCGGCCCGATCGTCAATTTGTCGGCTGTAGCCAAAAAGATCACTGAGGGGGACCTGAGCGCCCGCGCAAAATTCGAAACAAAAGATGAGATTGGCGCATTGGCGCAAGATTTCAACCTGATGACATCCCGGTTGCAAGAAACTCTGCAAGGCCTCGAGCAGCGTGTCGCCGAACGCACCCGGGCCCTGGCCACCTCCACCGAAGTCTCCCGCCGCCTCTCCACCATCCTCGACCAGCAGCAGCTCGTCTCCGAGGTGGTCGAACAGGTCCAGTCAGCCTTCGGGTATTACCACGCCCACATCTATCTCGTCGATGAAGGATCCGAGGACCTGATCATGGCCGGCGGCACCGGCGAAGCCGGCGCTGCCATGCTCGCCAGGAACCACCGCGTCCCCAGGGGCAAAGGCTTGGTCGGACGCGCCGCCGACGCCAATGCCCCGGTGCTCGTCGCGGACGTCTCCCAGGACCCCGCCTGGCTGCCCAACCCCCTGCTCCCCGAGACCCGGGCCGAGGTGGCGGTGCCGATCTCCATCGGCGACCAGGTCCTCGGCGTGCTCGACGTCCAGCAGAACGTCACCGCTGGCCTCTCCCAGGCTGACGTCGACCTGCTTCAATCCATCGCCAACCAGGTCGCCATCGCCCTGCGCAACGCCCAGTCCTTCACCGAAGCCCAGCAGCGCGCCGAGCACGAAGCCCTGATCGCCTCCATCGGCCAGAAGATCCAATCCACCACCTCCGTCGAGAACGCACTGGAGATCGCAGCGCGAGAACTCGGCCGCGCCCTGGGAGTTGATGAGACTCGCGTGGTCCTGGACGGGCATGAATTGTCCATCGGGAAATCTTAAGACTTGAAAGCAGGAACCTTGGTCAAATCGACCGGTCCCCTGTAGAGGAGCCAGAACATGGCCAAAAAAGCACCAGCCAAACGCAGCAAGAAGACAAAGGCCGACGAGCAGTTCCAGAACCGGATCCGCGAGCTGTACGCCGCGCCGGAAGACCTGCCGGCCTCGATCAGCATCCGCCAGGCGGAAGAACTGATGCAGCGCGTCAAGGACCTGGAAGTGCAGCTTTCACACAAAACCAATGCTGCTGATACCCCGGGACCGGGAAGCCCTGAGGCAAAGCCAGCTTCGGATACCCAATCGGGTGTGCTCTCTGAGACTGCAGGGGAAAACATCCCAACGACCAACAGCGGTCAAACAATCAACCACCGCCACGGTTTCGGCCTGCGCGGCAAGTTGACCATTGCGATCACGGTCACAGCCGTTCTGGCAATGTTCATTCTGGGTTTCTTTACATATCGCAATTCCCAGAAGACGCAGGATTTTCTGGGTGGAGAGTATGAACAAGCAGCCGCCGACAGCGCCAAAAACCAGATCCTTAACCTGCTGAACCAACAGGCTCTGAACGTAAATGCCTTTTTCTCTGAAATCGACCAGACAGTTACAACTTCAACGTCTTACACAAGAGACCTGCTGTCGCAGGAAAACACTCTGGCGATGGGGACCTATTGGGATGCCAGCCAAAAACTCTTTCTGATCTCCGGGAATGCGTGGGACAACCCCAATACAGATACGGCTTCCGTCTTCATCCCCAACCACACGAATTTCCCCGGCGAAGGCATCAACGCAGAGTTGAACTCGGTACTCTATCTCGACATGCTGGCACCAAATATTTTGCAAACCAATCCCAACGTCGTCGCCGTCTACTATATTGGAAAAGACGATTTTACGGTTTACTATCCCAATATCGATCTGGCCAACTTGGTGCCCGCCGATCAGCAGACCACCGACCTGCTCTTTTATTCCATCGCCACGCCTGAAAATGACCCTGACCGGACGAACAAGTGGACACCTCCCTACCAGGACCCTGCCGGGAACGGTTTGATGGTCACCAACAGCGGTCCGGTATACGACAGCAATGGCATCTTCCGCGGTGTGATCGGCGTCGACCTGCTCCTATCAAGCATCACGACCCGTATTCAAGACATCCAAATCGGCACTACGGGTTTTGCCTTCCTGATGGATCCCCAGGGGCATATCATAGCCATGCCTGAAACGGGCTACACACTTTGGGACATCACCCCTGAGAACGTCCCGGTGAACGAAATTCCCACCCAATCGTTGTTCACGGCGGGTCCGCAGGAACTTCAGCCCATTTTCCAAATGATGGCCGGAGGAAATGATGGCCTGACCACGTTCGATTTCAACAACGTTGAGTATTACGCGGCCTATACGCCGATCGCCGCTTCCGGATATAGCCTGGCGATCATCGTTCCCGTCAGCGAGATGAATTCTACTTATCTGTTAGCTCAGTCCAAGGTGGCAGAACAAAACCAAGCATTTATCCTTGAAGGTGTCAGCCTGTTCCTGGTTCTATTGGCCGCAGCGGTTGTCCTCAGTTTTCTGGTCAGCCGTATCCTTACTTCTCCTCTCGAACTTCTGTCCAATGCAGCTCAGAGAATCTCCGCCGGGGACTTGGAACAAACAGTCAATATCAATACAAAGGACGAGATCTCACAATTGGCAAACACTTTTAATACTATGACCGCTCAACTACGCAACCTGATCGGTAGCCTTGAGCGACGCGTGCAGGACCGCACCCACGACCTGGAACTGGCCGCTGAAGTCGGCCGCACGATCACCGAACGCGTGGCCGACATGCAGGAAATGCTCACCGCCGCGGCGGAAATGATCCGCTCCCGGTTCAATCTGTATTACACGCAGGTGTATCTGAGCGACTCGTCCGAAAAGAGCCTGATCCTGCGGGCCGGCACCGGTGAGGTCGGTCAGGAACTGCTGCGCCGCAGCCACCGCCTGCCGCTCGGTCCCGGCTCCCTGAACGGCCGCGCCGCCACGGAGCGCAAGCCGGTCATCGTCTCCGATACGGCCCAGAGCCCGACCTTCCTGGCCAATCCGCTGCTGCCCAGGACCCGCTCTGAAATGGCCATCCCGCTGATCGCCGGCGGACGCGTCATCGGCGTGCTGGATATGCAGAGCGAACTCCCCGGCTCGTTGAACGAACTCAACCTACCCGCCTTCGATGCCCTGGCCGGCCAGCTGGCCGTCGCCATCCAGAATGCCGACCTGTTCGCCCAGACCCAGGAGGCCCGCCAGCAGGTCGAGACGGCCGCCCGGCAAAACACCAGGGATGGCTGGCAGGATTTTCTCAACAGCATCGATCGCAGCGAACGGCTCGGATACCTGTACAACCAGACCGAAACGCTCCCGATCACTGATTATGCCTCAGCACTGTCCAACGATGTAGTGGATGTTCCGATCAGTGTGACCGGCGCCGAGATCGGCAAGATTCAGATCCTTGAAAAGGAACGTGTGTTAACCGCCCAGGAGCAGGCCATTGCCGCCTCCACGGCCGCCCGGCTGGCCCAGCATATCGAAAGCCTGCGCCTGCTGGCCCAGGCGGAACTCTACCGCGCCGAAGCGGAACAGGCGGTCCGCCAGCTGACCCAGGAAGGCTGGGAGACCTACCTCAAGGCCAGGGCCGAGTCTGCCTCCGGTTTCATCTACGATCAGAACGAAGTCCGTCCCCTGGAACCCAGCGCCAACGGCCATTCCGCAGCCGCCCTGAAACAAACGCTGGTCGTGCGTGACGAGCCCATCGGCGAACTGGAGATCGATGTCACCTCGCCCCCGCCCGAGGCCTCGGAACTGCTGGCCGCCGTGGCCGAGCAGCTTTCCAGCCACATCGAGAACCTGAGACTTTCCGAACAGAACCGGAAACGTGCGGTGGAAATGGGAACCGTCGCCGAATTGAGCGCCACCACCTCCTCCGTGCTCGACCCGGACCTGCTGCTGCAGACCATCGTCGACAATACGAAGGAACGCTTCGGCGTTTATCACGCCCACATTTACCTGGCCAATGACAGCTGGCAGACCCTGATGCTCTCCGCCGGCGCCGGCGAGGTCGGCCGCAGGATGGTCGCCGCCGAGCATGCCATCCCGATGGACGCCGAACAATCCCTGGTGGCCCGCTCCGTCCGCGAGCGTAAGGCCGTCATCGTCAACGACGTGCGCGGCGACCCCGGCTTCCTGCCCAACCCGGACCTGCCAGAGACCCATGCCGAAATGGCCGTGCCCATGATCGTGGGCGATCACGTGCTGGGCGTGTTCGACGTCCAGTCCGAGCGGGTCGAGGGCTTCAGCGACGAGGACGCCAGCATCTACACCACCCTGGCCTCGCAGGTGGCGGTCGCCCTGCAGAATGCCCGCCTGTATGCCGAGCAGGCCGCCACGGTCACCCAGCTGCGCGAGCTCGACCGGCTGAAATCCTCCTTCCTGGCCAATATGTCGCACGAGCTGCGCACCCCGCTCAATTCCATCCTGGGCTTCTCGGATGTGATCATCGAAGGGCTGGACGGACCGCTGACCGAGAACATGGCCAACGACCTGCAGTTGATCCAGAAGAACGGCAAACACCTGCTGCACCTGATCAACGACGTGCTCGACATGGCCAAGATCGAGGCCGGGCGCATGAACCTGGCCCCCGAAAAGTTCAACGTCAACGATGTGCTGGATGAGGTGCTGGGGATCACCTCCAGCCTGGCCGGCGAGAAGAACCTGCGGCTGGTCCTGGACGAGGAGTCGGACAAGGAGGTGACCATCTTTGCCGACCGCACCCGCATCCGCCAGGTGATGATCAACCTGGTCAACAATTCGATCAAGTTCACCGACCAGGGCCGGATCGAGATCCGCGCCAGCCGCCCGGACGCGGACAAGGTCCTGATCGCGGTCAAGGACACCGGCATCGGCATCCCGCCCGACCAGCTGGAGACGATCTTCCAGGAATTCGCCCAGGTCGACGCCTCGACCACACGCAAGGCGGGCGGCACCGGGCTGGGCCTGCCGATCAGCCGCCGGCTGGTCGAGATGCACGGCGGACGCTTGTGGGCCGAAAGCAGCGGCGTGGCCGGAGAGGGCTCCACCTTCTTCGTGGAAATGCCGCTCCAGGCACGCATCACGGAACCGATCGAGAGGCAGGAGAAGTAGCATGTCCCGTCCGAGCCATCTCGCCTGCGCCCAGTGCGGGCACCAGCAAGCCTACGAACCGTTCCGCCCGGCGGTCTGTGCCGGCTGCGGTTCGAACTGGCTGGAAGGCCGCTACGATTACGACGCCTTCAAACGCGAGCTCCTGCGCGGCCTGCCGGGGCGCCCGTTCAACATCTGGCGCTACCAGGAACTGCTCCCGCTCGACAACCCTGCCGCCCTGGACCTCTACCCGGCCGGCGGCACCCCGCTGTGGCTCTCCCAGCGCTACGGCCCCGGGCTGGGACTCGCCAGGCTGCACATCAAGGACGAGCGCTACGGCCCGACCAGTTCGTTCAAGGACCGCCAGGCCGCCGTGGCCGTGGCAGCCATGGTCGAGGCCGGCGTGCATGAGGCGGTCATCGCCTCCACCGGGAACGCGGCCGTGGCCTATGCCGCCGCCTGCGCACGGGCCGGGATCAAGCTGTGGGTTTTCATGACCAGCCTGGTGCCGCAGGCCAAGCTGCGCGAGGCGGCCCTCTTCGGGGCCGAGGTGATCCGCGTCAGCGGCAACTACGACCAGACCAAGCAGATCGCCGCCGATTTCGCCGCCCGGCGCAACCTGCTGCTCGACCGCGGCGCCGGGTCCATCCCCGCCCGCGAGTCGATGAAAACGATCGCCTACGAGATGGTCGAACAGCTCGGCTGGCGCGCCCCGGACTGGTACGTGCAGGCCGTCAGCGGCGGGCTGGGCCCGCTGGGCGTCTACCAGGGCTTCCAGGAACTGCATGCCATGGGCCTGATCGAACGGGTGCCGAAGCTGGCCGTCATCCAGGCCGAAGGCTGCGCCCCAATGGTCAACGCCTTCAAGGCCGGGCGGGAAAGCGCCGAAGCGGTCATCCCGGACACCCGCATCATCGTCCTGTCCACCGGCGACCCGGGGAAAAGCTACACCTACTTATGGAAACTGGCTGACAAGTTCGGCGGGGCGATGGAGGCGGTCAACGATGCCGAAGCCTTCGCGGCCATGCGTTCGCTGGCCAAGTCCGAGGGCATGGCGGTCGAGCCGGCCGCGGCGGTGGCTTTTGCCGGGCTGGATAAGCTGGTCCGCAGCGGTACGATCGGCGCGCAGGAGAGCGTGGTGGTCAACTGCACCGGGCACACCTTCCCCGTCGAAAAGCACATCATCGACGATCAGGATACCGTCGACGTGCAGTTGAGCGAGAGCCAGGCTCCGGCCCCGCGCGAAGGCCTGCAGGCGGCGCTCGAGAACCTGGATGAGCGCGCCACCAGCATCCTGCTGGTGGACGACAACCCGGACGACGCCCACCTGATCCAGCGCCTGCTGGAAAGCCGCAAAGCTTATCGCATCTTCCATGTCAAGGACGGCTGGGAAGGCCTGAGCGTCGCCCGCCAGCGCCGCCCGGACCTGATCGTCACCGACCTGATGATGCCCGGCCTGGATGGCTTTTCGCTGGTGGAGGAACTGCGCCGGGATCCGCGCACGCGCGCGATCCCTCTGCTCGTGGTCAGCGCCAAGGACATCACCCCCGAAGAGCGTAAACGGCTGAACGGGCACATCGAAGCCGTCTATCAAAAAGGTTCGCTGGCCCCGCGCCAGTTCGTCGAGCAGGTAATTCAAGTCCTCGAAGAGAAGAATCAGGAATAGGAGGATCCTTTATGGGAACCAATATTTTATATATCGAAGATAATCCGGACAACATGATGCTCGTCAAGCGGGTGCTGCAGTCGCATGGCTACAACCTGCTGGAAGGGAAGAACGGCGTGGAGGGCCTCTCCATTGCCGAGACCCAGCAGGTCGACCTGGTCCTGCTGGACATCAACCTGCCGGACATCGACGGCTACGAGGTCGCCCGCCGGCTGCGAATGAGCCAGAAGCCCGAGCTGGCCTACATCCCGATCATCGCCATCACCGCCAACGCGCTGAAAGGCGATGCGGAGAAAGCCCTGGAGGCCGGCTGCGATGTGTACATGTCCAAGCCGATCAACATCCGTGAGCTGTGGGCCCGGGTGGAAGCCTTCGTCCCATCCCGCAGCTGAAGCGTGATAGTGTCTTCCACATGAGCACCCATCCGAAAGCGCATGCTTCGATGGACGCGCCGACCGCCTCGAGGCTGACCGGCCTGGTCTGTTCCGGCTGTGGCGCGCACTTTTCCTGCGACGAGATCCATACCTACTGTCCGGAATGCCAGTCGCCCCTGCTGGCCCAATACGACCTGGAGGCCGTCCGCCGGCACGTGGACCGGGATGCCCTGCGCCGCCGCCCGGTGGACATGTGGCGCTGGCATGAACTGCTTCCGGTCAAGGACCCTGCAAACATCGTCTCACTGGGAGAAGGCGATACCCCCCTGCTGCGCCTGCCGCACGTCGGGCAGGAACTTGGCCTGACCAATTTGTACGTCAAGGACGAAAGCAAGAATCCGACCGGCTCGTTCAAGGCACGCGGCCTGGCGGCGGCAGTCTCGAAAGCCCGGGAACTGGGCGTACGCAAGGTGATCATCCCGACCGCCGGGAACGCCGGCGGGGCGATGGCCGCCTACGCCGCCCGAGGCGGCATCCAGGCCATGATCTACATGCCCAGGGACACACCGCGCGCCAACGTCGAGGAGAGCCGCATCGCCGGGGCGGAGGTCGTCCTGGTCGACGGTCTGATCAGCGACGCGGCCGGCATGGCCGGCGAAAAGGCCCGGGCGGAGGGCTGGTTCGACGTCTCGACCTTCAAAGAACCCTACCGCGTCGAGGGCAAGAAGATCATGGGCTATGAACTGGCCGAGAGCTTCGGCTGGACGCTGCCGGAGGTGATCGTCTACCCGACCGGCGGCGGCACCGGGCTGGTCGGCATGTGGAAGGCCTTCCAGGAGTTGGAACAACTCGGCTGGCTGGAGAACACGGCCCGGCCGCGCATGGTCGCCGTGCAGGCGGATGGCTGCGCACCGGTGGTCAAGGCCTTCCAGGCGGGCGCCTCGTTCTGCGACTTCTGGACCAACGCCCACACCCTGGCCTCCGGGCTGCGCGTGCCGAAGAGTTTCGCCGACCACCTGATCCTGGCCGATCTGCGCGCGAGCAAAGGCACCGCCCTGGCGGTCAGCGACGAGGAGCTGTTCGCCGCCCAGCGCAAGCTCGGACGCATGGAGGGCATCTTCGCCGCCCCGGAAGGGGCCGCCACCCTGGCCGCCCTGGAAGTGCTGGTACGGCAGGGCTGGATCCGGCCGGAGGAGCGTGTGGTGCTTTTCAATACCGGCTCGGGGCTGAAGTACCTCGACCAGCACAATTGAGGCTGAGCTCGCAGATAGCACAACTCCCCGCAAGGGGAGTTGTTGTTTTGGTTGACGAACGGAGAGACCGGGTTCCTTGAAGGAACCTGGTTTCTGGATATCAATCCTGTAATTCTGCGGCGTGCAGGGTGTTCTTCATCAGCATGGCAATGGTCATCGGGCCGACCCCGCCCGGCACCGGGGTGATGAACCCGGCGACTTCCTTCGCCTCATTGAAGCAGACATCCCCCACCAGCCGGTGGCCGCTCTTCTTGGTCGCGTCCGGGACCGAGTTGATGCCCACGTCGATCACCGCCGCGCCGGGCTTGATCCAGTCACCGCGCACCATCTCGGTCCGGCCGATGGCCGCGATCAGGATGTCGGCCTGGCGCACCACGGCCGGCAGGTCGCGCGTGCGCGAGTGGCAGACCGTCACGGTGGCATTGCGTCCGATCAGGAGCAGGGCGGCGGGCATGCCGACAATGTTCGAGCGCCCGAGCACGACCGCGTTGGCGCCCTCGATCTTGACCCCGGCCTGTTCCAGCAGGTAAATGCAGCCGAAGGGCGTGCAGGGCACGAAGGCCGGTTCACGGCCCTTCTGCGCCAGGCGGCCGATGTTGACCGGCGAGAAACCGTCCACGTCCTTTTCGAGATCGATCAGCGACAGGACGCGCTCCTCGTCGATGTGCGCCGGCATGGGTAGCTGCACCAGGATGCCGCTGACCTGCGGGTCGGCGTTCAGTCGGCGCACCAGCGCCTCGACCTGCTCCTGGCTGGCATCCGCAGGCAGGTGCTCGCTGATCGAGCCCATGCCGAGTTCCTGACAGGCCTTGCCCTTGGAAGCCACGTAGGCGGCCGAATCCGGGCGGTCCCCGACCAGCACGGTGGCCAGCACCGGCTGGCGCTTGCCCGCCGCGGTCCGTTCCGCCACGCGGGCGGCGACCTCTTCGCGGACCTTCTGGGCGATGGCCTTGCCGTCGATCAATTGTGCTGTCATGGTTTCTCTCCTCGTTTACTTTTCAGCGGCCTTCTCGGCCTCGGCCAGGCGCAGTTTCTCCGCCGCCCGGAAGTATTTCAGGTAGCGCAGCGAATTCTCGTCCCGCCCGAGCAGCATGTCGGCCGCCTTGACCGTCGTGCCCAGCTTGGCCGGGTCGGTGATCGAGCAGGTGGCGCCCATCTGGATCGCCAGGGTCAGGAAGGCGGCATTGACCGTCGGCCGGTCCGGCAGGCCGAAGGAGACGTTGCTGGCGCCCAGGTTGACGTTGACGCCGAAGTTGCGCCGCAGCAGGTCGATCGTCTGCAGGGTCACCAGGGCGGCCTTGCTGTCCGAGCCGACCGTCAGCACGAGCGGGTCGATGACCACGTCTTCGGCCGGGATGCCCAGCCTGGCAGCCGCTTCGAGGATCTTCTCCGCCACCGCCAGGCGCTCCTCGGGGGTGGCCGGGATCCCCTTGTCGTCCATCGTCAGGCCGATCACCGCGGCCTTGTACTCCCTGACCAGCGGCAGGACACTCTCCAGCCGTTTCTGCTCGCCGCTGACCGAGTTGACCAGCGGCCGGCCGGGGGCAGCCTTCAGCCCCGCTTCCAGCACCGCCGGGTTGCCCGAGTCCAGACAGAGCGGGATGTCCGCCAGGGAGGTGACCAGCTCGATCACCTTTGGCACGACCGCCGCCTCATCCAGCCCGGGCACGCCGACGTTAACGTCGAGCACGTCCGCCCCCCAGGCGATCTGGTTCTCGACCAGCTGCCGGACGTAGTCGAAATTGCCCTCGCTCAGGGCGGCGGCCAGCTTCTTGCGGCCGGTCGGGTTGATCTTCTCGCCGATCATCACGAACGGGCGGTCGATCCCGATGGTGACTTCCTTGGACTTTCCCTTGAGGATGGTATGCATGCTGACTCCTGTGCTTAGTTTTTCCTGCCCCGCAGGTAGATGAACCAGTACATCGCCGCCACCAGCCCGGCCCCGCCGAGGATGTTGCCGAGCGTGACCGGCAGCAGGTGGCCGAGCAGGAAGTTGCCCCAGGTCAGGCCGGTGAGATCCAGCCCGGTACCGGCGGCGAAGGCCGGATCGAAGCGCTGGATGAACCAAGCGTAGGGGATGAAATACATGTTGGCCACGCTGTGTTCGAACGAGGCGGCCACGAAGGCGGTGATCGGGAAGAGGATCGCCAGGATCTTGTCCGTCGTGGTGCGTCCGCTGTAGGTCAGCCAGACCGCCAGGCAGACCAGCCCGTTGCACAGGGCGCCCAGCGCCAGCGCCTGGACGAATCCGAGGTGCAGCTTGCCCATGGCGATCTTGAGCGCCGCCTCGCCGACCGAGCCGCCCCCGAAGGTGTACTGTTTTCCGAGGAAGACCAGCACCGCCGTGGCGAGCGAGCCGACGAAGTTGCCCAGGTAGACGATCAGCCAGTTGCGCAGCAGCTGCAGCGTGCCGACCTTGCGGCTGGCCCAGGCCATAACGATCAGGTTGTTGCCGGTGAAGAGCTCCGCCCCGCCGATGACGACCAGGATCAGCCCCAGGCAGAAGGCCAGCCCGACCAGCAGGCGCGCCACCCCGTAGGGCAGCGCCGCGCTCCCGGCCGCGACGGTGGTGGCGAGGAGGGCGCCGAGGGCGACAAACGCGCCGGCCAGGATGCCCAGGGCGAACATCGGCCAGAAGGGGAGATTGGCCTTGCGCACGCCCAGGGCCTCGGCCTTTTCGGCCATCTCCTGCGGCAGCAGGGCATCGATGCGGATCTCGTTGTTCATGCTTTCTCCACCGCGGGCCGAGGCGGGACGAAACCATCCGGCAGCAGCCCGGCCTCGCTGACGATGCGCGGCACCACGTCCTCCCAGCCGACCGGCATGATGTGCAGCCCGTGCACACCCTGCTTTTCGTAGCCCTTGATCTTGCGCGCCAGTTCGAGGGCGATCTGCACGCCCTCCTCCTGGGCGTTGCCGGCCGCATCGGCGGCCTGCATGCGCTTGAGGATCGCCTCCGGCACATACACGCCCGGCACCTCGGTCATGTAGCGGGCCATCTTCAGGCTTTTCAAGGGGGTGATGCCGATCAGGATGTAGACCTTGTCCAGGATGTCCCGTTTGGCCAGCTCGTTCAGCCAGCGCTCCATGCCGTCGAGGTCATAGACCAGGTTGGTCTGGAAGAACTGCGCCCCGGCGTTGACCTTCTTGTGCTCGCGCAGCGCCTGGAACCTCGGCTCGGAGGCGAACGGCGAAGCGGCCGCGCCGAGGAAGAATTTGGGCGGGAACTTGATCTCGCGCCCGTCGAGATAATGGCCTTCGTCGCGCATGCGGCGCAGGATCCACAGCATCTGGATCGAATCCAGGTCGTTGATGTCCATCCGGCCGCGCGGTCTGGGGGCCAGCACCGGGCTGTCGCCGGTGACGCACAGCACGTTGCGCACGCCCAGGGCGCAGGCACCCAGGATCTCACCCTGCAGGCTGGCGCGCGTCCGGTCACGGGCGGCGATCTGCATGACCGGTTCGGCGCCGCGCTCGACCGCCACCCGGCTGCAGGCCCAGCTGGTCATGCGCGGCGTGGCCGAGGCATTGTCGGTGAAGTTGATCGCCGTGACGTACGGCCTGACCAGGTCGATGTTGGCATTCAGCTTGTTGGTGGAGACCGAGAGCGGCGGGGCGATCTCGCAGGCCACGACGAACTCGCCCGCCTTGAGGCGGCGCTCCAGTTCGGAAACCGGTTCTTCGTACTGCGGCGGGTGGTATTCCCGGTCGCCCTGCCACCACTCCGGCTGGCGCACCGGCTGGAAGACCCCGTCCCAGGCATTGGCGCGGACCTCCGCCCTGGTCGAGAGCAGCCCGCCGATCACCCTGCCCGGTCCGGTCTTCTTCACCTGGGCGATCACGTCCCCCCAGGTCTCGGTGCCGACCTTCTCCCAGTCCAGCGGAGGCAGGACTTCCATCAGGTTCTCTTCGCGGCCCATCCGGAACGAACGGTCGTAGATGCGGTACCAGATGCACGGGCGGCTGGGATCCACGTAACAGTGCTCGGAGGTCGAACCGCCGCAGGGACCGTTGCGCAAACCCTTGGGGCATTCCATCGGGCAGATGAAAGCCGTCTCCTGGAGCAGGCAGTTGCCGCACATGCGGCAGCCGAAGAGCGGGCCCTTGATGGCGTACTCGAGGTTCTCCTGCAGCAGCCGCCCGAAGGACTCCTTTTTGAAGGGCGAATAGGCGGGCTGCCAGCGGCGGCCGGGGGTGAAGATGGGCATGCGCAGCTCCGTTTTTAGAACAGACCGAGCACCTTGCCGGTCTCGAGATCCAGGTCCACGTCGTAGAAGACCGGGCGGGTCGGCAGGCCCGGCATGGTGCGCATCTCGCCCAACAGCGGATAGAGGAAGCCGGCCCCGACCGAGGCGCGGATGTCGCGCACCGGGACGATGAAGCCGCTCGGCGCGCCTTTCAGGGATGCGTCATGGCTGAAGGAGAGGTGGGTCTTGGCCATGCACAGCGGCAGCTTGTCAAAACCGAGCTTTGTGTACAGGTCGATCTTGGCCTGCGCCTCGGGCAGGATCTCGATCCCGGCCGCGCCGTAGATCTCCCTGCAGATCACCTCGAGCTTCTCCTTGATCGAGAGTTCGAGCGGATAGAGGAATTTGAAGCTGCTCGGTTTCTCGGCCGCCTTGACGACCGCCTCGGCCAGCTTGAGCGCTCCGGCGCCGCCGTCCATCCAATGAGTGGAGACCACCGCGTCCATCGCCCCGGATTCCAGCGCCGCCTGGCGGACGAGTTCCACCTCGGCCGGCGTGTCGGTGGCGAAGGAATTGACCGCCACGACCACGTTGACGCCGTATTTCAGGGCGTTCTGGATGTGCCGGTCCATGTTGGGCAGGCCCTTGCGCAGCAGGTCGAGATTCTCGTCGGTATATTCGGGCGCCAGCGGCTTGCCGGCCACCACCTTCGGTCCGCCGCCGTGCATCTTCAGGGCGCGCACCGTGGCGACCAGCACGACCACCTGCGGGATCAGCCCGGAATAGCGGCATTTGATGTCGAAGAATTTTTCCATGCCGATGTCAGCGCCAAAGCCGGATTCCGTGACCACGTAGCCGTCCGGACCGACCAGCTTGAGGGCGATGCGGTCGGCGATGATCGACGACTGTCCGTGGGCGATGTTGGCGAACGGCCCGGCATGCACCAGGGCGGGTGTGCCTTCCAGCGTCTGCATCAGGTTGGGCTTGATGGCATCCTTCATCAGGACGGTCAGCGCCCCAGCCGCGCCCAGGTCCTCCGCCGTGACGGCTTCGCCCCTGCGGTTCGTGCCGATCACCATGCGCCCGAGCCGCTCGCGCATGTCGCGCAGGTCGGTGGTCAGGGCCAGGATGGCCATGATCTCGCTGGCCACGGTGATGTCATAGCCGGTGCGGCGGGTCTTGCCCTTCTCTTCGGGCCCCAGGCCGACTTCGATCTCCCGCAGGAAGCGGTCGTTGGTGTCCACCACACGCCGCCAGGTGATCGAGTCCGGGTCGATGTCCAGCCGGGAGAAGCGCGAGCGCTCCTCGGGGGTCAGTTCGTTCGGGTCGGTCTTGGAGATGCCGAGCCGCTGGAGGCGGCGCAGCATGGACGGGGAGAATTTGCGCCCGCCCTTCTTGTCCGGCGGGCAGAGGGCATTGAACAGTTTCTCGTCGTCCTGCTCGCCTTCATGGAACATGCGCGCGTCGATGGCCGCGGCCAGCAGGTTATTGGCGGCGGTGATGGCGTGGATGTCGCCGGTCAGGTGCAGGTTGAAGTCCTCCATCGGGATGACCTGCGAGTAGCCGCCCCCGGCCGCCCCGCCCTTGATCCCGAAGGTCGGACCCTGCGAGGGCTGGCGGATGGCGGTGAAGACCTTCTTCCCCAGGTGGGCGCCGAGCGCCTGCGAGAGACCGACCGTGGTGGTGGTCTTGCCCTCGCCGAGCGGCGTGGGGGTGATGGCGGTCACGTCGACGTACTTGCCGTTCGGGATGTCCTTCAAGCGCTCGAGGATCTCCAGCTTGACCTTGGCCTTGTACGGGCCGTAGAACTCGAGCTCCTCCGGCAGGATGCCGGTCTCCTCGGCGACCCGGGCGATGGGCTTGATCTCGGCCGCCTGGGCGATGTCGATGTCCGACGGCACCGGGCGGAGCAGGTTGAGCTTGGTGGGGGTGAATTTGACGGTCATGCGGCCTCCAGATGGGCTGAAGATCGGTCCGGGCGGGGTTCCAGCCCGGGGCAATCATACTCCATAATTCACAAACGCGTAGTTCAGCATCGGCCCGAGCAGGCCGGTGCGGGGCACGTCGACCAGAACGGTGGCCTGCTCACGGACTTCCTGCGGGGCGCTGGTCGGGACAAAGAAGGCCTCTGTGTGGGGAAGCATCGGCAGGTCGTTGCCGCCATCCCCGGCGGCCAGCAGCGGGTGGCCGGACAGCTCCAGGCGCTCCAGCAGGATGCGCAGTCCGCTGCCCTTGTCCACGCCGCGGGCGGTCAGTTCCAGGCTGAAAGGCACGCTGAACGACCGCTCCACGGCGACTCCCTGCAGGGCGCGGTCCAGCGGTTCGAGCACGGCATGCTCCGGGTGCATGCACATGACCTTGCCCGACGGCACCTCCCGGCTGGCGGGAGTGAATTCCTGCGTGGTACACTCGTAGCGTTCCGCCGCGGCCCAGCCGAACGCGGACGGGTGCAGCATGTGCGCCGGCCCTTCTCCGAGGAATAGGAAGGTCACTTCCGGAAAATCCTGCGCCAGGGCGATCAGCTCCGCCTGCACCTGCAGCTCGAACGGGCGGTAGGCCACTGCCTGTTCGCCGGCAGCGTAGGTCAGCGAACCGTTCAGCAGCACCAGCGGCAGGGGCAGGCTCGCATCCTGGAACAGTCCGTTGCGCTGGAAGGTGCGCCGCACCGATTCCAGCGGGCGCCCGGTGGTCGGAATGAGAACGGCCTGTGTCCGGGCGCTGGCCAGGATCTCCCGGTCGGCAGGATGGATGCGCTCGCGGTCGTCCAGGAGCGTGCCATCCAGGTCGAAGCACAGCACCGGCACGGGCCGCGGATCGGTTTCCTTGTGTGAGGCGTTTGATGTCATCGGATCCAACCAAAAAAAGACCACGCAGGAAGTTACTCTTCCTGACAGGATTGATCCTTCTGCTGGCGGCCTGCACGGCGCAGGAAGGCACGCGGCCTTTGGAACCGCTTCGCATCCCGCTCGCTGAAAACACGAATGTGGTGGTCGAGATCGAGTCCGGGATGCTGCTCGTAACCCAGGGCGAAACAGGCCAACTGGAGCTCAGCAGCGAACAGCCCGTCCCGGAACGGACCGAGGTGACCACCGCCAGCGAGGCCGACGGACTGCACATCCGCGTGCGGGGCCAGGGCGATGCGCCCCTGAGCCTGCGCATCCCGGAGGGAACGAACCTGCGGGTGGCGACCTTCGATGCCCAGGTCAGTCTGCTCGACCTAGACGCCACGCTGCGGGTCGACTCGACCGCCGGCGACATCCTGGCGGAGAACGTGAGCGGCAGTTTCACCCTCATCTCCAATCGGGGGGACATCACCGTCCGCTCCGGACGCGGGGAGCTGCGGGTGCTCGGGAACTACGGACTGCTCAGCCTGCAGGATGTGGCCGGCGTGATGCGGGCTTCGACGATCATGGGCACCATCCAGTACACCGGGCGGGTGGCCGCCGAGGACCGGGTCCAGCTCGAGACCGACCACGGCCCGGTCATCATCCGGCTGGACATGAATTCCGATGCAGCCGTGCAGGTGAGCACCACCAGCGGGGTGAGTGACTGCGTCGTCCCCGGACTGGCGCCGGACGGCGCTGGCTGCACCGGTCAGCTGGGGAACGGTTCCGGGCAGCTCAATGTGCGCACGGTCAGTGGAAGCGTGGACCTGCAGCGCATCCCTTGAGATTGTTAACGAACACATCCATATCCGGCGCCTGGAACAGCGCCGTGCCAACGATCAAGATATCCGCACCCGCCTCGACCAGGGCGGGTGCGGTGTCCAGGTTCACACCACCGTCCACGGCGATCGGCAATTCCAGGCCCAGCTGCTGGCGCAACCCGGCTGCCTGCGCCACCCTGTCAGGCAGATCGGGCTGCATCGGCTGGCCACCAAAACCAGGATGAACGCCCAGGACAAGGAGCATGTCCAGGGCTGGCAGCAAACCTCTGACCCGGGCAGGCGATTCTCCCGGATTCAGGCTGATACCAGCAAGAGCCTGGCGCGAGCGGATGCGCTCCAGGGTGCGCTCCGGCTCGGATAAAGTGTCCAGGCAGACGATGATCAGGTCGGCTGGGAAGGGGCGGAAGTTGCCCAGCACAGAGTCCGGGTTATTCAGTTCGAGGTGGGCGTGGAACGGCAGGCGCGTCTGCGCCTGCAGGGCGGAAAGATGATCGGGGGCAAACGCCAGATTGGGGACGTAATGCCCGTCCATCATGTCGAAGTGGAACGAGTCCACTCCCGCCGCCTGCGCCTGACGCGCCTGCTCGCCCAGGCGGGTGAAATCGGCGGCAAGCAGGGAGGCGCTGATCTGGATCATGTCAGGACGGCCACAGCTCCCGGCGGCGTTCAAAGATGGCCTGGGCGGCACGCAGCGGATCCGGCTGCCCGGTGATGCCGCGTCCGATGACCAGGGCATACACCGGAAGGCCGGCCAGCCGGGGGAGCAGCTCGAGGTTCAATCCCCCGGCAACGGCCACGTCCGGTCCGAGAGCGCACATTTCCCGGACGATTGCACAGGCCTTCTCGTCCCACAGGGCGCCTTCGGTCAGTTCCTGGTCGATGCTGCGGTGGTAGAGCACCAGACGGACCCCGACCTCCAGCAGCTGGCGGGTGCGCTGCACCGGGTCGGCCACACCGGTCATGTCCACCTCGGCACGCCGTTTCCACTGGTCGGCTGCGCGCTGCACCTCGGCAACCGTGGCGGTGGTGGTGATGCCCTGCGTGGTGACCACGTCCGCGCCGGCGGTGAACGCCATCCCAGCCTCATAGGCGCCCACGTCGCTCGACTTGAGGTCGGCCAGGACCAGCTTGTCCGGGTGGGCGATCTTGAGGCGGGAAACGATGCCGATCCCGGCGCTCTTGATCAGCGGGGTGCCGGCTTCCAGGATGTCGACGTAGGGGGCAGCCAGGCGGGCCAGTTCGAGCGCCGTCTCGGCGCTCAGGGTGTCCAGGGCGAGTTGGATCTTGGGCATATCTTGCTCCGGTTCACATTTGTGAGTATAATATCACGTATGTGAATATTGTACTCGTGAAGCGCTGGAATGTCAACCAGCCTCCCTGGAAAGGACAAGAGCATGCCGGTTGAAGAAATGCGCTCCATGGTCTATCTCGGCCCCGAACGGATCGAACTGCGCCGGGTGCCGGTCCCGCGTCCCCAGGCGGGCGAACTGCTGGTACGCGTGCGCGCCGCCCTGACCTGTGGCACCGACCTGAAGACCTACCGCCGCGGGCACCCGAAATTTCCGCCGCCCTTCGCCTTCGGGCACGAGTTCGGCGGCGAGGTGGTCGAGGTCGGGGAAGGGGTGGACCATTTCCGCCCCGGAATGCGCGTCACCGCCAATGTCTTTGCCGAGTGCGGACATTGCTTCTACTGCCAGCGGGGACAGGGGAATCTGTGCGAGAACCTGGTCTACAATTTCGGGGCCTTCTCCGAATACCTGATCGTCCCGGCCTCGATCACGCGGCGGACGGCTTTTGAGATCCCGGAGGCCATCAGCTATGAAGCCGCGGCGATCGTCGAACCGCTGACCACCGTGGTCCACGGGCAGGCGCGGCTTGCCATTCAGCCCGGGGAACAGGTCGCCATCCTGGGTGCCGGCGGTCCGGTCGGGCTGCTCCACCAGCAGCTGGCCTTGCGCGCCGGCGCCGGACGGGTGATCGCCATCGGACACAGCGATACCCGCCTGGAGACCGCCCGTCAGCTGGGAGCCGCCGCGCTGGTCAATGCCCACAGCCAGGATCCGCTCCAGGCGATCCGCGACCTGACCGGCGGCTATGGCGCGGACGTGGTGATCGAATGTGCCGGGACGCAGGCCACCTGGGAAAGCGCAGTCGAAATGGTCCGCCGGGGCGGACGGGTGCTGTGGTTCGGCGGGCTGCCTGCCGGGACCAGGGTCGGGGTGGACGCCGCCCGCGTCCATTACGGGGAGATCACCCTGCTCAACGTCCACGGCGGGACGGCACAGGATTCGCGGGCAGCCTTCGATTTGATCCTCAGCGGCGGCGTGCGCACGGAGCCGCTGATCAGCGAACGGCTGCCCCTGGAGCAGCTGGAAACCGCCTTCCGCCACATGATCGCCGGCGAAACGATCAAGGCTGCCATCCTTCCCGACCTGCACGCGGCGTAACCAATTCCCCTCCCAGTGTTAACATTTGTGAATGCCAGTTGACAAACGTGAACAAACTGCCTATAATGGTTCACATAAGTGAATCTTATTCACGTTTGTGAAAACCAGAGAAGAACATGCCTGAGACGATGACGCCGCGCCAGAGAGTTGCGCTTGCCTTGAACCACAAGGAACCGGACCGGGTGCCCGTGACCCTGGGCGGGTCCGCCAACCATCTGACCGAACAGCGCTACCAGCTGCTGCGCGACCACTTCGGTTTCCAGGATGCCCCCCGGCGCACGCTGGTCGGCTTTTATACCACCCCCGACTACAATCCCCTGCTCGACCACCTTGGCACGGACTTTCGCTTCATCCACATCCGGCCCCCTAAGAATTTCATTTCCAACCCGGTCGGCCCGGACTTCAAGGAGTTCGTCGACGAATGGGGCCTGAAACATCGCCTGGTTTCTGGGTACTATGATCTGGCAGGTGCCCCGCTCGCCAGGGACATGAGCCTCGAAGCGATCGAGAAATTCCCCTGGCCGGATCCCTACGACCCGGTCCGGCTGGAAGGCTTGAAGGAAGAGGTCGAAAGCCTGTACAACAACACCGGGTACGCCATCGCCGCCCACCGCCCGGTCTACGGAAATTTATGGGAGATGACCCGCCTGATGGTCGGCATGGAGAACGCCCTGCTGCTGACCGTGACCGACACCAAGCTGTTCGACCATCTGGTCGGCAAGCTGGCCGAGGTGCTGGACGGATTCTACGATGCCTTCCTGGGCGTGGTCGGCCCTTATGTCCAGATCGTCGAGATCGCCGATGACTACGGCACGAACGTCGGGCCGATGTTCAACCCGGAGATCTACCGTAAATTCCTAAAACCGCGCTACCGCAAGACGATCGACCTGATCAAGAGCAAGGCCCCGCAGGCTAAGGTTATGCTGCACTGCGATGGCGCCATCCGCAAGTTCATGCCCGATCTGATCGAATCCGGCTTCGAAGTGCTCAACCCGATCGAAGCGCACCTGCCCGGCATGGACCCGGCCGGCCTGAAGCAGGACTTCGGCAGGGAGATGACCTTCCAGGGCGGTGTGGACGTCAAGCGCGTCCTGACCCAGGGCACGCTCGAAGACGTCCGGCGGGAGGTGCGCCTGCGCATCGAACAGATGGGCAGGGACGGCGGCTACATCCTGGCGCCCGCCCACAATTTTGGCAACGACATCCCGCTCGAGAACATGCTGGCCTTCTTCGAGGCCGGACATGAACTGGGCTTCTACCCTCTGTAGACCATGATCCTCGAAGCGCTGCGTCGTCAGGTCCTGGAAACCGCCAACCTGCTGCCCAAGTACGGCTTGGTCTGGATGGCCGGTGGCACGGTCTGCGGGCGCGATCCGCAGACGGGATACGTGGTGGTCACTCCCAGCGGTCTCGCCTACGAAAACCTGTCCCCGGAAGACATGATCGTCACAGACATCGACATGAATCTCGTGGAAGGAAAATACCGGCCCTCGGTTGCGCTCAACCTGTGGACCGGTTTTTTGCGCGCCCGGCCCGAACTGCAGGCGGTCGTCCACACCCACTCTCCACATGCGACCGCCTTCGCGGTGACCGGGAAGCCCATCCCGGTGGTGACCGAGACCCAGGCCGACTGGTTCGGCCAGCCGGTGCCGGTCACACCTTATCTGTCGGTCGAGGATCCGCGCTTTGCCAGCCTGCCGGTCGAGTTGATGGGCGACGGTTTCGCGGTCCTGCTCGGGCAGCATGGCGTGATCACGGTCGGCAGTTCGCTGGCCCATGCCCTGGAAAGGGCGGTCACCCTGGAAGAAGCCGCCCACACCTACCTCCTGGCCACGAACCTGGGCACGCCGCTGATCCTGAGCGAGGCGCAGGCCCGGGCATCCTTTGACTACTATCACAACCGCTACGGTCAACGCGGCGGAAAGAAACCGGAGTGAACCTTGTTGGTCTTTAACGAAACTCTCATCGCCCTGAACCTGGATGCCCCGGATGCGCGCACCGTGATCGATGCGCTTGCGGCGAAACTGCACGCCCGGGGGCTGGTGGCGGCGGAATACGGACAGCAGACCTATGAACGCGAACTGCACCACCCCACCGGCCTGCCGACCAAACCCTTCTGCATCGCCTTTCCGCACGCGGACGCCACGGGCGTCAGCCAGTCCGGTCTGGCGCTGGCAACCCTTGCCAAACCGGTTCTCTTCAAGAACATGGGCGACCCCGAGGAAGACCTGCAGGTACACCTGGTCCTGATGCTCGCCAACCGGGATCCGGAAGAGCAGGTAAAAACGCTCAGAAACCTGGCTGTTCTTTTTGGTAAGCCGGATAAACTGCAAACTCTTCGAGACCAGTCCACGCCCCAGGCTGCGGTTGCCTGGCTCCGGCGAGAGCTCCGCCTGGACGAGGCTGCCTGAGCGCGGACGTGATCTTCGGGAAGGAGGATTGAATCGCAGACGAACAACCTGATCCCCGCTGTTGCAAGATAGTCGACTATCGTGTACTCAGAAAGGAGGTTGTCATTAGGTATGGGTAAATTGATCGTTGTTGCCTGTGGCGCCGGAATCAACACGTCCACCATCGCCGAAGATTCAATCCGGGAGAGGATCGCCAAGGAAGGGATGAACGATGTCGAGGTCAAGCGCATCCTGATGGCCGATATCGAAGGCTACCTGACCCGTTCGGACCTGGTCATGATCGTCTCCATGATGAAGATCTTCCGGACCTTCAACGTTCCCATCTTCCAGGGCATGCCATTCCTCATCGGGACCCAGGAGGAGAAGGACGCCCTGCTCGACAAGATCGTCAATCAGGTGAAGCAGTCGTGACCCGGCTGCCGATCCCGATCCATATCCAAATCAGAGGAGAATAAAGATGTCGTTCATTCAAACAGCAGTTGCTTGGTTCCTGGGCCTCGGCTCGACCACCATCGTGCCGATCGTCCTCATCATCCTCGGCCTGGCATTCCGGGTCGGGTTTGCAAAGGCCGTGCGCGGCGGTCTCACCACCGGCGTCGGTCTGGCCGGCCTCTTCCTGGTGGTCAACCTGATCATCGGCGCCCTGCAGCCGGCCGTTCAAGCCCTGGCTGACCGCATGGGCATCCAGAAGACCTTCGTCGACGTCAACTGGGCCGATGCAGGCATTGCCTGGGGTTGGCCGGGCGTCGCCGGCGTGATCCTGGCGATCATCGTCGTCAACGTGCTTATGGTCGTGCTCAAGCTCACCAAGACCATCTGGACCGACATGTGGTCCTACTGGCACGGCTCGGCCCTGGGCGGCATCGTCTGGGCGCTGACCGGTGGGAACGTGGTCTGGGGCGTCGTGGCTGCCGTCGTCTACCTGGCGCTCGGCTCCCTGATGAGCGACCTGACCGCCAAGAAATACCAGGAATTCAATGACATGCCCGGCATCGGCGTGCCCTGCGGCACGACCGTCCAGGCCAGCCTGGTCGCCATGCCGATCGTCTGGCTGCTCGACCGCATCCCCGGCCTGAAGGATTGGGACACTTCCCCCGAAGGCATCAAGAAGAAGGCCGGCCTGATCGGCGAGCCGGTCGTGCTCGGCTTCGTGCTGGGCGTGCTCATCGGCGCCTTCGCCTACGGCGGCACCGGGACCGACTTCGGCGTCACCAAGATCCTCGGCCTGGGCATCAACGTCGCCACCATGATGGTCGTCCTGCCCCGCATGGTCTCGATCATCTCCGAGGGCCTGGTCCCGATCACGATGTCGATCGTCCAGTTCATGAAGACCCGCTTCAAGAACCGCGAGATCTTCGTCGCCGTGGACTGCGCCGTGCTGCTTGGCCACCCGGCCGTGATGGCCTCCTCGGTCATCCTCTTCCCGCTGGCCGTCCTGTTGGCCGCGATCCTGCCCGGCGTGCAGATGCTGCCCATCGCCAGCCTGGCCGTCATCCCGTTCTGGGCCGGCGCGGTGGTGCCCTACACCAAGGGCAACGTGGTCAAGACCGTCATCGTCCTGCTGGTCTACATGATCCCCTTCATGTACTTCTCGACCCTGACCGTCAGCCAGCACACCGAGGCTTTCCGCATGATGGGCCAGTACTCGAACGAGATCGAATCCGGCCTCAAGCTTGCCAGCTGGGACATGGGCGGCGACATCCTCGGCACCGCCATCCAGTACGTCTTCAAGCTGTTCGGTTTCTAAAACCTGAAACCGATCGACAACTGAATACGCAAGGGAGCTTCCGTCCATCACGACGGGCGGAAGCTCCCCCTGGAAAAGGGAACCAAATGTCCAATTATCGGGTATGCGTGGTCGGAGGCTGGTGCGGGAACCGGATGGTGATGGTCGCGGAACACCTCGAGGGTGTGCTGTCCGAGGCCGGTTTCCCCGCGAAAGTCTTCACGCACAGCGTCTGGGACAGTTTCTCCCAGCCCCCTGCCGCCGACCTGGTCCTGCAGTTGCTGCCCGCTTTCAAGGAATCGGAGCTCGGCTGCCCGCTGCTGACCGTCAAGCCGCTGCTGGCGGACATCGATCACCCCGAAACCATCGCCAGGATCCTGAATCAGGTGCAGGCCGGTTACCCCGCGTAACCAGCCGGCCCCTGCTGCGGATTGTGACCATGAACCGCCCTGTCTACCTCGACTACTGCGCCACCACCCCC